>OJXB01000002.1_pt1 | contig 232133 bp, 208 predicted proteins | sample 1600641 | NCBI WGS metagenome assembly OJXB01 (sample SAMN04436887, study PRJEB24849) | human gut metagenome | biome: human gut; feature: NICU; material: stool | host: Homo sapiens | place: USA: Saint Louis, MO | collected 2012-03-28
ATTCCCCATGCATTTTCTATGGTTTATTTATAAAAAATAAATTATCTGTCGGAGAAGATTTTTCGTAATAAGGGAGATAAAGTCAGGAAGGTGTCCGTTAAACCCACAGAGATAATGTGATTTATTTTTAAATAAAGAAACGTTTCGATGTAGTTTTAATTAAAATTCTGCCCCTAAATAACTTAATTAATATTGATAATAAAAAACCCCGTCAGGCGGGGTTTTAGGTTTATCGGGCTAGTCCCAATCGAGGGATCTCAATCGCCGGACAGCGATCCATCACCACGTTAAGTCCAGCATCCCGGGCGAGGACAGCCGCCTGTTCGTTGATTACCCCCAGCTGTAGCCACAGCGTTTTCGCACCGATAGCCACCGCCTCCTGGGCAACGCCCCAGGCCGCTTCCGAGTTACGGAAAACATCGACCATATCTACTTTTTCCGGCACGTCAGCAAGCGTGGCATATCCCTTTTGCCCCAGAAGAGTAGTACCTGCCACCTTAGGGGAAACGGGAATAACGTGATATCCCTGATCCAGAAGGTACTTCATCACCCGGTAGCTGGGGCGGTCAGGTTTGTCGCTTGCTCCCACCAGGGCGATAGTCCGCGTCGAGGTCAGAATACCTGCGATATCATTCTCTTTCATCATCATCCTCCTGCTATTTAGCCCAAGTGTATGCTAATCCGGATGAATCAGCATGAGTCCTGACCTACAGATGCGTCAAATTTTTTCATCCTGACGCTTGCAGCAACAATCACTTCCAGTAATCTGTCTACAGGCCAAAATGTGGAATGAAATGATGGAACTAACAACACGTACATTGCCAGCGCGCAAGCATATTGCACTGGTCGCTCACGATCACTGTAAAGATATGCTGATGAAATGGGTCGAGCGCCACCAGCAACTGCTGGCGCAGCACACGTTATCGGCAACAGGAACGACCGGAAATCTGGTGTCACGCGCAACCGGGCTGGAGGTGCAGGCGATGCTGAGTGGTCCCATGGGCGGCGACCAGCAGGTAGGAGCGCTGATTTCAGAAGGTAAAATCGATGTATTGATTTTTTTCTGGGATCCGCTGAATGCCGTGCCGCACGATCCGGATGTGAAAGCGTTATTACGTTTGGCAACGGTATGGAATATTCCCGTCGCCACCAACGTTTCGACCGCCGACTTTATTATCCAGTCCCCGCACTTCAACGACCCTGTTGATATCCTGATCCCTGATTATCAACGCTACCTTGCAGAGCGTCTGAAATAAAACCTGCTGGCGGCCATGCCGCCAGTCATTATGGTTTTCTTGCTACCGGGACACCCAGCGCCTCTAACATTTCAACAAACGGCGAAGGTTGTTCTTTATTAAACAATAACCATACGCGCAGACGTGCGCGGGTGATGGCGACATACAGTAAACGCCTCTCTTCGGCATCGGGAAAATCCTCCGGCTGTGGTAATAGCGCCTGCTCCATAATCGACTCGCGCGCCGGTGCGGGAAACGCGTCATCCCCCTCCTGAAGGCCAAGAATAATGACGTAATCTGCCTGTTGCCCTTTGCTGGCATGAATAGTCATAAAATCGAGATGCAGATGCGGCCAGCGCGTGGCGGCTTTCTCCAGCGCCGCCGGCTTCAAATGATGGTAGCGAGCTAACAACAAAATCCGCTGTTCTCGTTTGACATAACCGCTCATTTTATCAAGCAGATCGTCGAGTTTGTCCTGCGCTAGTAACGTCACCGCTTTTTTGTCCCCTGCGACCAGGCTGTTTAGCGGTTTCGTTAACTGATGCGGATTTTGTTGGATAAACCCGTTGGCGACCTCTCCTATCCGACTATTAAATCGGTACGTCGTATCCAGCGCGCAGCAATCTCCTTCGCCAAAATAGTGATTAAAGGCCGTTGTTAAAGAGAGCTGAGCACCGCTAAAACGGTAGATAGCCTGCCAGTCATCGCCAACGGCAAACAGCGTAGTCTGTGTGTTTTGCCGACGTAACGCGGCGAGTAGGGATGCCCGCTGCGGTGAGATATCCTGAAACTCATCCACCAGAATATGCTTCCACGGGCTGACAAAGCGCCCCTTATCCAGAACATTAATCGCCTGATGAATCAGGCCGGAAAAATCGACGGCATTTTCATCTTTTAACGCCGTTTTCCACGCTTTTAGCAAAGGGGCCATCAGCTTGACGCGCTTGCCAAAAAGATCACGTACCTCTTCAGGCGCTCCGGCAATCATTTCCGCCTGCGAGCCGCCATGCATACGCATCAGGCTAACCCAGCGATCAAGGCGACTGGCGATACGACGCTGCAGCGTTTTATCCTGCCAAAAATCCCCTTCTGGGATCTGCCAGTCCATTTCTTCTTCCAGCCACAGTCGCCAGCCTTTCGCCTGCGCTTTTTTCTCCTGGCACTGCTGCTGCCAGTTCTGAACTAAGAGTTTTTGCCGCGCGGCGCTGTCGTTCTCCAGCTTGCTGATCGTCGGAGCTTTTTTACTGCCCTGCTGAATAATATACAGAGCCAGGGAATGAAAAGTGCGCGCAGAGATCTCTTCAGTACCCAGGCGCTCGCGGATGCGCTCATCCATCTCCTGCGCGGCTTGTCGACCAAATGCCAGGAGCAGAATTTGCTCGGCCGCCGCTTCGCCACGAGTCAATAGCCAGCCAGCGCGCGCCACTAATACGGAAGTTTTACCGCTTCCGGCACCTGCCAGCACTAACAACGAACGCTCGCCGTTCACCACTGCGCGCGCCTGAGCCGGATTCAGTGGCGATGATTCTACCGCGGCAAAAAAGCCGCGGTATTGTTCCAGCATTGATTCAGTAAACGTTTGATTATGCTCGAGCCTGGTTTTTTCGGTATTACTCAACCAACTCTGACATTGCCGCCATAACTCGCGGCAGTTATCGAAAGCGTCAAGACGGGCTGTTGGCACAGGTAATCCGCCAAGCGCATGGCGTATTTTACGCTGGATATCGGTCACCTGCTGACGCGTCAACCACTTCCCCTCTGCGCTGGAACGCGCCACGTCAGCCAGCTGCTGGCGAAGGACATCAGCGGCGATATCGCTCATTTCCTCGCTCCACTGCTGCCAGAGCGTGTTCAAATGATGGTAAAAACGCTGGGTTTCATTCCATTCGGTGCCATGCAAACGCACAACTTTCTCGCCCGGCAGGATAAATTCCAGTTCCCCCCATACCAGACCACGCTTGCAATGAATTGATAATAACTGATTGAAAGGTATAAGATATTCATGACTGTCGCCGGAAACCTTTACTCCGGCATTAAGAAGTTGCACCCTATCATAAGGATGCTGAGCCATGCGCTTGCCCAATGTTGTCGCTCTAAGTTCCATATAATGTCGAATTTCAATCAGGTTGGATGTTTTTAAGTTTAACCGCCAGCGACCGGGTGCTCCAGCGTAAAAAACGCTACAATGGCCGGGCCTTATTATCCACGGAATTAAACAGAGGGTTTATGCGTACCGTTCTGAATATTTTAAACTTTATCCTTGGCGGATTCGCCACCACGCTCGGCTGGCTTCTGGCGACGTTGGTCAGCATCGTGCTGATCTTTACGCTACCTCTCACCCGCTCCTGCTGGGAGATAACAAAACTCTCTCTTCTACCCTATGGTAATGAAGCCGTTCATGTTGATGAACTCGATCCTCAGGGAAAGAATAGCCTGCTAAACGCGGGCGGGACACTATTGAATATTTTATGGTTTATTTTCTTTGGCTGGTGGCTGTGCCTGATGCACATCTTTTGTGGTATCGCACAATGCCTGACCATCATCGGCATTCCGGTTGGCATCGCCAATTTCAAAATCGCCGCTATTGCTTTATGGCCAGTAGGCCGTCGAGTCGTCTCCGTCGAGACCGCTCGTGCTGCGCGTGAAGCCAATGCGCGCCGCCGCTTTCAGTAACTGAATGGAACACAGAAATGCTCACCCCCCTGCTACGCCGCTATACCCGGAACAGCGCCTGGTTATATAACATCAGGATTTTTATCGCCCTCTGCGGCACGACCGCGTTTCCCTGGTGGCTTGGCGAAGTAAAACTCACGATTCCTTTAACGCTTGGGGTCGTGGCAGCGGCGCTGACCGACCTTGATGACCGCCTGACAGGACGTCTGCGTAATCTGGCCATTACCCTCGTGTGCTTTTTTATTGCCTCGGCCTCGGTGGAACTGCTCTTTCCCTGGCCGTGGTTATTCGCAGCAGGATTAACCGTTTCTACCATCGGCTTTATTTTGCTCGGCGGGCTGGGCCAGCGCTATGCCACAATCGCCTTTGGTGCCTTGTTAATCGCCATCTATACCATGCTGGGGGTAACGCTTTATAGCCACTGGTATCTCCAGCCGCTGTTTTTGCTGGCCGGGGCGGTGTGGTACAACTTACTCACCCTCGCAGGGCATCTTATTTTCCCCATCCGTCCCCTTCAGGATAACCTTGCACGCAGCTACGAGCAGTTGGCGCACTATCTGGAACTTAAATCGCGCCTGTTCGATCCGGATATTGAAGATGAAAGCCAGGCTCCTCTGTATGACCTGGCCATAGCCAACGGCCAGCTAGTGGCAACCCTGAATCAGACCAAAGTTTCCCTGCTGACGCGCCTGCGCGGGGATCGCGGGCAGCGCGGAACGCGTCGCACCCTGCAGTATTACTTCGTGGCGCAGGATATCCACGAACGCGCTAGCTCTTCGCATATTCAATACCAAACGCTGCGCGATCGCTTTCGTTACAGCGACGTGATGTTCCGCTTCCAGCGAATGCTGTCCATGCAGGCGCAGGCCTGCCAGAAACTGTCTCGTGCCATCCTGCTGCGCGAACCCTACCTTCACGATACTCACTTTGAGCGCGCTTTTATGCACCTTGACGCCGCGCTCGATCGCGTAAAAGCCAGCGGCGCGCCGGCAGAACAGATTAAGGCGTTAGGGTTTTTGCTTAATAACCTACGCGCAATTGACGCCCAGCTGGCGACAATTGAATCTGTCCAGACCACCGCGCAGTTCAGTAACAACACGGAAAACCTGCTGGCTGACGACCAGCCTGGCGGTTTTGGCGATGTCTGGCTGCGCTTACGCAGTAATATGTCCCCCGAGTCCGCCCTGTTTCGCCATGCGGTTCGTATGTCGTTGGTCCTGTGCGCTGGCTACGCTTTTATCCAGATGACCGGGCTGAATCATGGTTACTGGATATTGCTGACCAGCCTGTTTGTTTGCCAGCCAAACTATAACGCGACTCGACACCGGCTGGCGTTAAGGATAATCGGTACTCTCATCGGCGTGGCGATAGGTCTCCCGGTGCTGCTTCTCGTTCCGTCCGTTGAAGGCCAGCTGTTTTTAATTGTTTTAACCGGCGTGCTGTTCTTCGCTTTCCGTAATGTGCAGTACGCCCATGCGACAATGTTCATTACCCTCCTGGTTTTACTTTGCTTCAACCTCCTGGGTGAAGGTTTTGAAGTCGCCCTACCGCGCATATTTGATACGCTGATCGGCTGCGCTATCGCCTGGGCCGCTGTCAGCTTTATTTGGCCTGACTGGAAATTCCGCAATCTGCCGCGAGTACTCGAACAAGCAATCAACGCTAACTGCCGGTATTTAGACGCCATACTTGAGCAATATCATCAGGGACGCGACAACCGCCTTGCCTATCGCATTGCGCGAAGAGCCGCGCACAACAGGGACGGTGAATTGGCATCAGTAGTCTCAAACTTATCAACTGAACCAAGAGCGGGCTCGCAAATTCGAGAAACCGCGTTTCGTTTGTTGTGCCTGAACCACACTTTTACCAGCTATATTTCAGCCCTGGGCGCCCATAGGGAAAAGCTGACAACGCCAGATATCCTGGCGCTGCTGGACGATGCCGTTTGTTATGTTGATGACGCGCTGCACCACTCGCCGGCCGATGAGCAGCGGGTACAGCAAGCTCTAGCAAGCCTGCAGACCCGGATACAGCATCTCGACCCCCGTGCCGAGAGCAAGGAGCCGCTGGTGCTTCAACAAATCGGACTGCTTCTGGCGCTGCTGCCAGAGATTTGTCGGCTACAGCGACAGGTTGAGATTCAACCTGAATAGGCCTCCCTCTCCTGCATCTGTTCCGCCGCCCACTCCTCAAGCTCCTGACGCTGTTGCGTTGGGAGCGTGGCCGCATGTACGCCGGCAATGGCTCCCTGTAGGCAATAAAGAATATTAACCGTTAGCGCTTTATTCATTTTCCGTAACCTCAGCCAGGCTTCTTTTGCCCCAATCTTACGCAGCGTTAATTCATCGGTGATGCCTGAATTAATCAACTGTAGCTCCATGTGAAAACTGATATTTGGCAAATTTTTCAATCTCCCGGAATGCCGCTGCCGATGTTTTTCATAGCGAGCGCTCTGTAATGACAGCGCTGATAAATGAAAAAGCATATTGCTATCCTGCCAAAGCCCTTCATCAATATGATAATACTTCAGCGCGACCAGACGACCATTCTTCTGCATTTTCAAAAGCGGGTTTTTATGCGCCACGCGGTACTCCGCGCTCTGCTCACAAACCCGAAGATAGATTTCCCCCTCGGCCATCATGGCAAATACGGTGTTGTCTATCGCCAGGCTATAGCCACCAAATAAGGGCCGACAGCTTATTTTTCCTAATGGAGTCAAACATGCCCGAAACTGATGGATCCTAAAACATACAAGTTTCTTCATGATTATTCCTTTGTTAATCATGTAAATAAGACATAAATTTGCTAACGGATCCGTTAATAAAGAAAATAAGTGACTTCTCTTCATGCGGCAACATGAATTATCTCTTTATTTTAATCAGCTTGTTTTTTTGCGAGCGGCTTTCAGAAAATAGCCTGTTGATGAAGTCAAAAGCAGGAAAAGTAAAATGCTTAATTAATATTAATCACATTAGAGCACAAAGTGTCAGGTATCTCTGGTCACTCGTAGACGGTTAACGTCATCATTTGTGAGAAAAATTTATCCAGGTAAAAAGCGCGACAACGATGAATTCACATGATGTACGCGCTGACATCCGACGCTATCGGCGCTTACTTACCCCCTGAGATGTACAAATTTCATCCAGAAACAGAGAAAATAGAGTTGATCTTTCACCCTGTCGCATATACTGTATATGCATACAGTAACCCACAGGCGGGATAGACTATGTTTACATCAGCTCACGCAAATCGTTCACCACTGACTTCTACTTCAGTACGTCGTCGCTCTCATGACGCTGCCGAACAGCCAGCTAACGGGCTGATCAGTGAAATAGTCTATCGCGAAGATCAGCCTATGATGACGCAGCTACTATTGCTTCCTTTATTACAACAGCTTGGTCAGCAGTCCCGCTGGCAGCTCTGGCTGACTCCACGGCAGAAGCTAAGCCGTGAATGGGTGCAGTCATCCGGTTTACCACTGTCCAAGGTTATGCAGATCAGCCAGCTCTCCCCCGCTAATACCCTGGAATCAATGGTTCGCTCACTGCGCACCGGAAATTATAGCGTCGTTATTGGCTGGCTATCAGAAGAACTGAGCATTGAAGAACATGAACGACTGGTTGCCGCTGCAGAAGAGGGTCACGCGATGGGCTTTATCATGCGCCCGGTAAGAAATACCGATCAGCCAGGCAGACAACTTTCCGGGCTAAAAATTCACTCAAATCTGTATCATTAACCGAGTTTAGGATTAATCCTGGAATTTTTTTTGCCCTGACGTGAGATGGGCTTTCTTGATGGGCATTTTTGTTAAAATGCTTGTCTGATGCGGCTTCGCGACTTTTTTTGCCCCAAACAAGTTCAACCGTATTTGTTAAACATAGCGTACACAACCCTTTTTTTTCATATGCCTGACGGAGTTCACACTTGTAAGTTTCGAACTAAGTTGTAGACTTTACATCGCCAGGGGTGATCGGCTTACGCTGCATGTATCAGCATAGTTAACAACAAGTCACGCCCCGGGTGAAGGATTTAACCGTGAGGTCTTCTGAACCTTCATGGCGAATTTTGGATGATAATGAGGCGCAAAAAATGAAAAAGACAGCTATCGCGATTGCAGTGGCACTGGCTGGCTTCGCTACCGTAGCGCAGGCCGCTCCGAAAGATAACACCTGGTACGCAGGTGCTAAACTGGGCTGGTCCCAGTATCACGATACCGGTTTCTACGGTAACGGTTTCAAAGGTAACAATGGTCCGGTGCGTAACGATCAGCTGGGTGCTGGTGCGTTCGGTGGTTACCAGGTTAACCCGTACCTCGGTTTCGAAATGGGCTACGACTGGCTGGGCCGTATGGCTTATAAAGGCAGCGTTGACAACGGCGCTTTCAAAGCTCAGGGCGTTCAGCTGACTGCTAAACTGGGTTACCCGATCACTGACGATCTGGATATCTATACCCGTCTGGGTGGTATGGTTTGGCGCGCAGACTCCAAAGGTAACTACGCTTCTACCGGCGTTTCCCGTAGCGAACACGACACTGGCGTATCCCCGGTATTCGCGGGCGGCTTAGAGTGGGCTGTTACTCGTGACATCGCAACCCGTCTGGAATACCAGTGGGTTAACAACATCGGCGACGCTGGCACCGTTGGTACCCGTCCTGATAACGGCATGCTGAGCCTGGGCGTTTCCTACCGTTTCGGTCAGGACGATGTTGCTCCGGTTGTAGCTCCGGCTCCGGCTCCGGCTCCAGAAGTGACTACCAAGCACTTCACCCTGAAGTCTGACGTTCTGTTCAACTTCAACAAATCTACTCTGAAACCAGAAGGCCAGCAGGCTCTGGATCAGCTGTACACCCAGCTGAGCAACATGGATCCGAAAGACGGTTCCGCAGTTGTTCTGGGCTACACCGACCGTATCGGTTCTGATGCCTACAACCAGCAGCTGTCTGAGAAACGTGCTCAGTCCGTTGTTGATTACCTGGTATCCAAAGGTATCCCGGCTAGCAAAATCTCCGCTCGCGGTATGGGTGAATCCAACCCGGTTACTGGCAACACCTGTGACAACGTGAAAGCTCGTGCAGCTCTGATTGACTGCCTGGGTCCGGATCGTCGCGTAGAGATCGAAGTTAAAGGCTACAAAGACGTTGTAACTCAGCCGCAGGCTTAAGTTATATCGTCAATAAAAAACCCCGCAATGCGGGGTTTTTTTTGGCTTAAATTCCGCGTTCAAAAAACAGCAGCGGAATCCCGGTGCCTGCATCGCTACTCTTTACCTAACAGCACCTGCAAATCATGCTTCAGGCTGGACATCTTGCAGGCATACTTCTCTTTATGCTCAGCATCCTCAATCAACTGCACGATAGTTTCCGACAGCGTTTTACCCCGTCTTTGCGCCAGACCTGCAAGGCGCTGCCAGACCACGAATTCAAGGTCGATAGACTTTTTACGCGTATGCTGATGCTCCGCGTTGAAGTGACGCTTACGTCGGGCGCGGATAGTCTGCTTCATGCGGTTCACTAGCTCTGGATTCATATGCTGCTCAATCCAGGTATTCACCAGCACGGGTTCATTTTCGAGCGTCAGTAATAAATCGACCGCGGCTTGCGCAGCGCTGGCTTCAATGTAGCGGGTAATAAGCTCACCTTCCCGATGCTTTTTTACCAGATAAGTCCATTTCCAGCCGCTTTCAAGATTTTCCAGTTGTTGATATTTCATTGCGATCTCAATGTGACCGTGTAACTCATTTCAGGATATCAGTTTTTTCCTGATGTGCTGAGAATAAATCATCTTTCGTGATGTTGGTAGATTCGTTATCACCACGACAATCGCAATCCCCCGTGTGCTCAGACGCCGCATAATGTATAATCGCGCGTTTTACATCTGACTAAAAAACAGCGACTTTGACCATTACGAAACTTACCCGAAACGACCTTGCTCCTGATACGGAAAGTTATCAGGCGCTGTTTGCACAAGCCGACCTGGCTCACGCAGAGGAATCCCTCTCAGGCGAACTGCAACCCCGTCTCTTTTATGCCCTGGAGCAGCTACTGGTCACTCCAGCCATTTCGCCATTTATGCTGGTTAAAATTCCGGAAGAACCGGAGTACCTGCAATGGCTAGCTAATGAAACCCGAACTTTACATCAACCGGCAGCAACGCTCTGTGGCGTTCACTATCAGGTTGATGGCGGAAAAATCTCTCTTACGCCAGCGCAGACTGCTGAAGATAATTTCGCCAGCGTTGCTCCGGTCGAAGCCGCTGACTGGATCGAAGCAGAGCAGCTGTTTGGCTGCGTGCGCCAGTTTAATGGTGAGATCACCTTACAACCCGGTCTGGTCCATCGCGCCAACGGCGGCGTATTGATTCTCTCCCTGCGCGCCTTACTGGCTCAGCCCCTACTGTGGATGCGGCTAAAAAATATGGTGGCCCGCCAGCGTTTTGACTGGCTGTCATTCGATGAATCTCGCCCTCTTCCGGTGAGCATCCCTTCTATGCCCCTGAGCCTGAAAGTGATCCTCGTCGGCGAGCGGGAATCCCTGGCTGATTTCCAGGAGATGGAACCCGAGCTTTCTGCGCAGGCTATCTACAGCGAATATGAAGATAACCTGCAAATTGCTGATGCAGAGACGCTGAAGCAATGGTGCCAGTGGGTCTGGCAAAATGCTCAACAGCTTGAACTTCCGGGACTGTCCGCTAACGCCTGGCCGCTGCTGATTCAGGAAGGCGCGCGTTATACCGGCGATCAGGAAACTTTGCCGCTGTGCGTTCTCTGGATTGCCCGCCAGCTTCGAGAAGCTGCCGCGTTCTGTGATGGTGAAGAGATTAGCGCCGAAGAGATACAAACCATGCTGGAGCGTCGTCTGTGGCGCGAGGGCTATCTTGCTGAGCGCATCCAGGATGAAATCCTGCAGGAGCAAATCCTGATCGAAACCGAAGGCGAATGCGTAGGACAAATCAACGCACTTTCTGTCATTGAGTTTCCGGGTCACCCTCGCGCGTTTGGCGAGCCTTCGCGTATCAGCTGCGTCGTGCATATTGGCGACGGCGAATTCATCGACGTTGAACGTAAGGCCGAGCTGGGCGGTAACATTCATGCAAAAGGTATGATGATCATGCAGGCGTTTCTGATGTCCGAGCTGGAGCTCGAACAACAGCTTCCCTTCACCGCCTCCCTGACCTTCGAGCAGTCCTACAGCGAAGTGGATGGCGATAGCGCCTCCATGGCCGAACTGTGCGCGCTGATCAGTTCGCTGGCCAATGTACCGATTAATCAGAGCATCGCCGTTACCGGCTCTGTCGATCAGTTTGGTCGCGTACAGCCGGTTGGCGGGCTCAACGAGAAAATTGAGGGCTTCTTCGCTATTTGCCAGCAGCGTGGGCTGACCGGTAAACAGGGCGTCATCATCCCCTCCGCCAACGTTCGTCATCTGAGCCTGGCGCAGGAACTGCAGCAGGCCGTTGCGGATGAACAGTTCTTTATCTGGGCAGTCGATGACGTGTCGGAAGCGCTGCCCATTCTGACCCAGCTGCTCTGGGACGGCGAAGGACAAACTTTACGGCAAACCATTCAGGAACGAATTGCGCAGGCGACACAGCAAGAGAGTCGTCATCGCTTTCCGTGGCCGCTACGCTGGTTAGGCGGTTCAGGTTCGAACTGATCGGACTTGTTCAGCGTACACGTGTTAGCTATCCTGCGTCCCGAACTCAAAATAAGGCTTACTGAAAACATGGTAGATAAACGCGAATCCTATACGAAAGAAGACCTTCTTGCCTCTGGTCGTGGTGAACTATTTGGTGCGAAAGGCCCACAGCTGCCGGCGCCAAGTATGCTGATGATGGACCGCGTCATCAAAATGAGCGAAACCGGTGGTAACTATGACAAGGGTTATGTTGAGGCAGAACTCGATATTAACCCGGACCTGTGGTTCTTCGGTTGCCATTTTATTGGTGACCCGGTAATGCCGGGCTGCCTGGGTCTGGATGCCATGTGGCAGCTGGTTGGCTTCTACCTGGGCTGGTTAGGCGGCGAAGGTAAAGGGCGTGCATTAGGCGTCGGTGAAGTTAAACTCACCGGCCAGATACTGCCAACGGCGAAGAAAGTGACCTACCGTATTCATTTCAAACGCGTGATAAACCGTCGTTTGATTATGGGCCTGGCGGATGGCGAAGTGCTGGTTGACGGGCGTCTGATTTACACCGCGACCGACCTGAAAGTGGGCCTGTTCCAGGACACTTCCGCATTCTGATAAGCAGTGACGCGTTAGAAAAGGCGAAGCCCCCGCGCAGCGGAGGCTTCTTTTTAAAGAGACAGTCAGGCAGTTTGTACCCTGTCCTCCATGGCTTCTCGCCAGCCTCCTAGCCAATAAGACCTTTGGTTTAAGGTCTGGTAAGGACACATTTCCTTCGACCTTCCGGTAATACCGGCCTGGTACCCACGCTGATGTGCCCGTTCCAGGCGATCTCGTTTTTGTCTCTTCATGCCTCGTTTCCCTCATTCTTTGATCTGGTGGAAAAGAAAACAATGGTCACTTAATACGCAACCACAGTTAACGAATACCGCGAATCAGGGATAGCGTCAATGCGCAAAATTCACGCCATTGTCATATTTGTGAGCTACAAGAAAGTTCGTTTGTACAAAAACTGTGAACCAGCACAAGTAACAATCTGATGAGACAAACAAAAAAGCCGCTGCGATTTTCGTTCTCGCAGCGGCTTTTTACTCTTATGAATTTTACTTATGGCAGGCGGTTTAGCTCGCTGGCAATTGCGGTTGCTTCCTGAGTCCAGGCCTGAGCTAAGGTTTTCACCATCGCGTCGTAGCCATCCTCTTGCTGCTTAAGTTCAATATGGAACGGCCGCTTGATCAGCTGCCCCTGATGCTTCAACAGCCACTCGCCGCTGACGATTACCCGGCCATCGTAACGACCGTGAAAACCACTAACGGAGACGTTCAGCGTATCCTGCTCGCTACCCAGCGGTTGAGAAGCGACAACCCATCCCGGTAGCTGGTTGCTAAGGTTCGCCACCAGCGTCGTTCTCAGCTGTTGATCGAGCGGGCTAGCCCACAGATTGTTGTTGGCAATCACATACTGGACATCGGTGGTCTGATAAACCACCCCGTTACCGGCCAGATAATCTGGAATGCTCACCTGCTCGACCCACAGCAAATTTTTGCTTTGGTGGGCGGCGCTTTGCGCGCCTCCCTGCGCCACCGGAAGCTGATAGTAAGTTTTACTGTCGCCGCCGCTGCTGCATGCCGTCAGCGCGCAAACCGCCGCCGCTATTAGCCATTTCTTCATTATTTCGCTCCCTTCGGCTGTGGATCTTTTTTATCCTTCGCCTCAAATACCAGCGCATTGCTCTTATCATTGAGCGTTTTCAGTACCGGCTGCAGTTCACGAAGAACCTGATCGAGACGCTGCATATCCGCAACCATCTTATTGTATGCCGCCGATCCCGGCTGGAAGCCCTGCATACTACGATTAAGTTCACGCAACGTATTCTGCATATCGCCCGGTAGCTGCTGCATCGACTGACTTGATGTTATCTTGTTCAGACTATCCAGCGTCGCCTGTACGTGCTGCATCGTTTTTTCACTTTGCGCCAGCGTACTGGTTGCCTGCTCCAGCAGCGGGTTAATGGGCAGATTATTAATCTTATCCAGCGCGTCCATCAGGCGCTGCTGAATCTGCGCCAGGCCACCGCTCACGGTTGGAATAATCGGATAACCGCCAAACTCCTGGAACTTGCCGCGCGCTGGCGCTTTCGGGTAGAAGTCGAGATCGATATACAGCGCCCCGGTGACCAGGTTACCGGTTTTAAGTGAACCACGCAGTCCACGGTTCATCAGATCATCGATATGCTTACGAATGTCAGGATCGGCGCCTAATTGATTGATCAGGCGTTCAGGCTCAATCCGCACTTCGACCGGAATACGATAGTCGTCGTTTAAGTTCTGCTTCAGGCCAGGGATAAAGAACGGTACTTTACCCACGGTCCCAAGGCGGATACCGCGGAACTCAACCGGCGCGCCGGGCTGCAGACCGCGAATCGAATCTTTAAAGAACATTACGTAGTCAATATGCTGAGTAAACACCGAATCCTGAATGCTGCGCTGATCGTCAAACAGATGATATTCGGTTTTATTCGCCACCGGCTCACCTAGCGGCAGCCCTTCGGGAATATCAAAGCTGACGCCGCCGCCAAACAGGGTCGACAGCGATCCCATTTCAACGCGCATACCCGCAGCGGTTAGATCTACCGCAATACCGCTATCCTTCCAGAAGCGCACGTTATTGGTTACCAGCCGATCGTTAGGCGCACTGATAAACAGTTGATAAGTAATGTTCCGTTTTTGCGCATCGAAGGTGCTGGTTTCTACTGAACCTACGCGATAGCCGCGGAAAAGCACCGGATCGCCGGGAGAAAGCTGACCCGCTTTACTGCTTTCCAGCAGGATACGAATACCTTTTGCATCAGGGGATGCCAACGGCGGTGAATCCAACAGCGGGTACTGCGCCGGGACAGAACCTTTGGTACCCGGCTGCAGTTCGATATAGGCGCCGGATAGCAACGTCCCCAGACCGCTAATCCCTTCACGACCTACCTGCGGTTTAACCACCCAAAATACCGAATCCTGGTGCAGCAGTTTTTCCATGCCTGAATTCAACCGGGCTTTAACTTCCACGTGGGTCAGGTCATCCGTCAGCGTTGCGCTTTCAATCACGCCGACATCAACGCTGCGGCTTTTGATCCGGGTTTTCCCCCCTTCAATTCCCTCTGCGTTAGTCGTAATCAGGGTCACTTCCGGCCCCTGGTGACTATAGTGATAAAAAAGAATCCAGGCGCCAATGAGCGCCGTTACTATCGGGAAGATCCACACCGGTGACCAGTTTTTCACCTTTTGCACCTTCGCTTCTCCGCTCTTATTTTCCATGCTGCAGTCTTTCCTCACGGCTTGAATCTGGCTCACGATCCCACAATAAACGAGGGTCAAACGTCATGGCCGAAAACATTGTCATTACTACGACCAGCGCAAACATCACTGCTCCTATCGCCGGATAGATATTCATTAATCCACCAATGCGTACCAGAGCGGAGAGGACTGCGATAACAAACACATCAATCATTGACCAGCGGCCAACAAACTCGACGACTTCATAGATCAGATGCATGCGCTCCGAGTCGCGCTCTCCCTTACCGCTGGCGTTCCAGCATAGCCAGCCAATGGCAATCATCTTTAACGTCGGCACCATAATACTGGCGATAAATATCACCATAGCGACCGGATACGATCCTTCACTCCACAGCAGGATCACCCCCGCCATAATAGTTGAGGGCATTTTATCGCCCAGCAGGTCGGTAATCATGATCGGCAAAATATTGGCGGGCATGTAGAGGATCAACGAAGTCACCAGCAGCGCCAGCGTCCACTGCAGGCTGTTTTTACGCCGGGCGGTTCCCCTGGTACGGCAGCGCGGACAAACGGCCTCATCCATAGGCAATACCGCCGTGCAGCATGAACACGAGCGTAGCCCCTGACGTAGACCGGAAACGCCGACTTTTAGCGGCTGTTTAATCGGCGGCATTGGCGCAATGTCATCCCATAACCAGCGGCGATCCACGCACTGGAACGTCCGCAGCTGTAACAGGCAGAACATACACCAGGGAATAAAACTCAGGCCAATGCCAATATCGCCGTAGGCCATCAGCTTAACGAAGCTGACCAGTACCCCGGCGAGGAAGATCTCCGCCATCCCCCAGGTTTTAAGGTGAAACAGGATCCGCGCCAGGAAGGCTTTCAGCCCGGAAGGCATGCCCACCCGGTTGACCAGCAGCAGTATCGTGACCAGGCAGAAAGCCGGCACCAGCTGTACGAACAGTAAAAAGAAAGTCCCGAGGCTGGCGTAATCCTCGGTAAACAGCACATTTGGAATTTCCAGTAGCTCAATTTCGCTGCTGATCCCCCCAACCTTCATATAGATGAAGGGGAAAAGATTGGCCAGCAGCAGCATGAACAACGCGACCAGCGCATAGGCTGTGGGACGCTGCCGGGGCGCGTCCCATGACGTTGTTAATGTCGTTCCGCAACGCGGACACGTAGCTTTCTGGCGATGCTCCAGCTGCGGCAAAGCCACCAGCAGATCACATTGTCGACACAGGATATGCCGCGCAGCATGATGATGATCGCACATGAAAACTCCTCAGCTTATGCGCCGTTTTTTAATCCTTCGAGATATTCCCAGCGTTCGAAGGCGGTTTCCAGCGCCTGCTCCGCTTCACTCAGCTGCGCAAGCACCTGCTGCGTATGGTCATGCGATTGCCCAAAGAAAGAAGGGTCGGCAACCTGCTCCTGCAACTTCTGCAGCTGGGCTTCCAGCTCTTCCAGTTTCTGCGGCAGCTGCTCCAGCTCGCGCTGCAGGTTATAGCTTAGTTTGCTGGCAGCGCGTTTGACACTTTCTGCTTTCGGTTGAGCAACTTCAACAGACTTTTTAGAAACCGACTGCTTTTTCGCCAGATACTGGGCCTGCTGACCGCGGGCGTCATGATAGCCGCCGACGTATTGACCAATTTGTCCCGCGCCTTCGAAGATCCAACACTCCGTAACCGTGTTATCAACAAACTGACGGTCGTGGCTCACCAGCATCACGGTTCCCTGATAGCCGTCAACCAGCTCTTCCAGCAGTTCCAGGGTTTCGACATCCAGATCGTTTGTCGGTTCATCGAGAATCAACAGGTTGCTGGGCTTGAGGAACAGACGCGCCAGCAGCAGACGGTTACGCTCACCGCCCGACAGCGCGCGCACCGGCGTCATCGCGCGTTTTGGATGGAACATAAAGTCCTGCAGATAGCCCAGGACGTGGCGCGGCTTGCCGTTCACCATCACTTCCTGTTTACCTTCCGCGAGGTTATCCATCACCGTTTTATCCGGATCAAGTTCCGCGCGGTGCTGGTCGAAGTAAGCGACCTCCAGCTTGGTACCCACGTGAATGCGTCCGCTATCCGCCTGCAGCTGACCAAGCATCAGCTTCAGCAGCGTGGTTTTCCCGCAGCCGTTGGGGCCAATCAACGCAATTTTGTCGCCGCGCTGGATTTGGGCGGTGAAATCTTTCACCAGCACCTTGCCATCAACCTGGTAGTTGACGTTCTCCATTTCGAACACGATCTTGCCCGAACGCGCGGCCTCTTCGACCTGCATCTTCGCGCTGCCCATCACTTCACGGCGCTCACCGCGCTCGCGACGCATGGCTTTTAACGCCCGTACGCGCCCTTCGTTACGGGTACGACGCGCTTTGATCCCCTGGCGGATCCACACTTCTTCCTGCGCCAGCTTGCGATCGAACTCCGCGTTCTGCAATTCTTCCACGCGCAGCGCTTCTTCTTTATCCAACAGATACTGATCGTAGTTACCTGGATAGGTCACCAGCTTGCCGCGATCGAGATCGACGATTCGCGTCGCCATATTGCGGATAAAGGAACGATCGTGCGAAATAAAAATAATGGTGCCTTTGAACATCTTCAGGAAACCTTCCAGCCAGTCGATAGTTTCAATATCGAGGTGGTTGGTCGGTTCATCGAGCAGCAGCACGCGCGGCCCGCTGACCAGCGCGCGGCCAAGAGCCGCTTTACGCAGCCAGCCGCCGGAAAGCGAGGAGAGCTCGGCGTTAGGATCGAGATTGAGCTGTTCCAGCACTTCATTAATGCGGCTATCGAGCTGCCACAGGCCTAAATTATCCAGCTGCTCCTGCAGACGCGCCAGTTCGTTCAGATTCTTATCACTCGGATCGGTCATCACCAGCTGCGAAACATCGTGATAACCCTTGAGGTAAGCCGCTTGTTCCGCAATCCCTTCGGCCACAAAGTCGTAAACGGTGCCGGTAACATTACGCGGCGGATCCTGCTGTAAACGTGCCACAACCAGATCCAGTTCATAGATAATGCGCCCGTCATCGAGACCCTGTTCACGATTGAGGATCTTCATCAGGGTCGATTTACCCGCACCGTTGCGTCCAACCAGGCAGACGCGTTCGTTATCTTCGATATGCAGTTCAGCATTATCCAGCAGCGGCGCATCGCTGAAAGAGAGCCAGGCGCCGTGCATACTAATTAAAGACATTCTTTATTCCTTTCAGGCTGCGGTAATCAGCCAGCAGTTGTGAATCTGACGGTTACGGGCAAAATCCTGAGACAGCGTTTTTTGCGTGATCTCCTGCGCCTTCAGGCCCAGCTGCGCCAGCCCGTCATGATCCATACGGAAACCGCGTTTGTTGTTCGAGAACATAATCGTGCCGCCTTTACGCAGCAGACGTTTTAAATCGGTCATCAGACGCAAATGGTCGCGCTGAACGTCAAACGCATCATCCATACGCTTGGAGTTGGAGAAGGTTGGCGGATCGATAAAGATCAGGTCGAACTGTTCGGTCGTCTCACGCAGCCAGCCCAGCACATCGGCCTGCATCAGGCGATGCGCGCGGCCGGTTAAGCCATTGAGGCGCAGGTTACGTTCAGCCCATTCAAGATAGGTACGGGACATATCGACCGTCGTCGTGGAGCGCGCGCCGCCAAGGCCGGCGTGAACGCTGGCGCTGCCGGTGTAGGAGAACAGGTTGAGGAAGTCTTTGCCTTTGCTCATCTGCCCCAGCATGCGGCGAGCGATACGGTGGTCGAGGAACAGGCCGGTATCCAGGTAATCGGTCAGGTTGACCCACAGACGCGCATTATACTCCTGCACCTCAATGAATTCGCCTTTCTCGCCCATTTTCTGATACTGGTTTTTACCTTTCTGCCGCTCGCGGGTTTTCAGCACCAGCTTGTTCGGCGCAATCCCCAGTACCGCAATGGTGGCGGCAATAATATCAAATAAGCGCTGGCGGGCTTTATGCGCGTCAACGGTTTTCGGCGGCGCGTACTCCTGCACCACCACCCAATCGGCGTAGCGGTCGATGGCGACGTTATACTCCGGGAGGTCGGCATCATACAGGCGATAGCATTCAATACCTTCCTGACGCGCCCACTTCTCGTATTTTTTCAGGTTCTTGCGCAGGCGGTTGGCGAAATCTTCCGCCAGCATCGCGGTTTTGCCGCCTTCGTTTTCTGCAAGATGGTAGTTCTTCTGTACGCAGTCGAGCGGGCCGTTTTTCGCTTTAAACTGTTTATCAGCACGAAGCTGCAGGCAGCTCAGCAGATCCGGCGAGGCGCTAAACAGCGACAGGTTCCAGCCGCCAAACTGGTTCTTCATAATCCGCCCCAGCAGGCTATGCAGGGCAATCAGCGCCGGTTCACTCTCCAGACGCTCGCCGTACGGCGGGTTGCTTATAACCGTGCCGTAAGGGCCCTTCGGCAGCGGATTGCTCAACTGGGCGACATCTTTCACTTCGAAGGTAATCAGTTCGCCAATACCGGCGCGGCGGGCGTTACGCTGCGCGCGTTCGATAACGCGGGCGTCAACGTCGGAACCGTAAAAGCGCGACTCATACGCCGCCAGTCCCTGACGGGCGCGGGTTTGCGCTTCGGCTTTCACTTCTTTCCAGATAGCATCGTCATGCTGCGCCCAGCCGCCAAAACCCCAATGACCGCGGTGTAAACCCGGCGCACGATCGGTGGCCAGCATCGCCGCTTCAATCAGCAGCGTACCGGATCCGCACATCGGATCGAGCAGCGGCGTACCCGTGGCCCAGCCGGAACGCATCACTATCGCCGCGGCCAGGTTTTCTTTGATTGGCGCCATGCCGGTCCCGTCGCGGTAGCCGCGCAGGTGCAGGCCCTCGCCGCTGAGATCCAGGGAAATATGCGCGGTCTCTTTATTTAGCCAGACGTTAATACGCAGATCGGGGTTTTCGCGATCGACGTTGGGACGCGGCAGGTTCTTACGCGTAAAGCTGTCGACGATGGCGTCTTTAACCTTCAACGCCCCGTACTGGCTGTTACGAATCTCTTCGTTCAGCCCGCTAAAGTGCACGGCAAAAGTGGCATCCTGGCTGAAAATCTCGGTCCATGGAATAGCCTGTACGCCAAGATACAGATCCAGGTCGCTGTAGACGCTGCACTGCCCCAGCGGCAGCATAATCCGCGAAGCCAGCCGGCTCCACATCAGGCTTTGATACAGCAACCGCGTATCTCCCTGAAAATGGACCCCGCCCTGGACCAACTGGCAGTCCATCGCGCCCAGTCCTTCCAGTTCAGTTTTTAACAGCTCTTCCAGCCCACGAGCCGTACTGGCAAACAGAGAATTCATATCGTCACTTTTACTAAAAGAAAATTGGTGCGCATTATAGCCAATATGCGCCCCATGTCATAAAGTTAAAGGCTTATTTTTAAAGCCAGGGGCAGCGTATGGTCACCCTTTCGCGTCTTTTTATTCATCCCGTCAAATCAATGCGGGGAATTGGCCTGAGCCACGCTTATGCGGACATCAGCGGGCTGGCCTTCGATCGTATATTTATGGTGACGGAAACCGATGGCACCTTCATCACCGCCCGTCAGTTTCCGCAAATGGTCAAGTTTATTCCGGCGCCGCTCCATGATGGTCTGCATCTGACCGCGCCGGACGGCAGCAGCGCGGTGGTCCGCTTCAGCGATTTCTCGGCGCAGCAGGAGCCTACCGAAGTCTGGGGCAACCACTTTACCGCCCTGATTGCCCCGTCCGCGGTCAACCAGTGGCTAAGCGGGTTCTTTAACCGCAACGTTCAGCTCCGCTGGCTGGGGCCGCAGCTTAGCCGCAGGGTGCAACGCCACGATGCCGTTCCCCTCTCCTTCGCCGACGGTTTTCCCTATCTGCTGGCCAATGAGGCTTCACTACGCGATTTGCAAAAACGTTGTCCAGCCAGCGTAAGCATAGAACAGTTTCGCCCGAATCTTCTGGTAACTGGCGCAGCCGCCTGGGAGGAGGATACGTGGAAAGTGGTACGCATTGGCGAGGTCGTTTTTGATGTCGCTAAACCGTGCAGCCGCTGCGTATTGACCACCGTCAGCCCGGAGCGCGGGCAAAAGCATCCTGCCGGCGAGCCCTTAAGCACGCTGCAGCGTTTCCGCACGGCGCTGGACAACGGCGATGTCGATTTCGGCCAGAACCTGATCGCGCGAAACAGCGGCGTAATCCGCGTTGGCGATGAATTAGAAGTACTGGCCCGCGGCCCGGCGAAGGCCTACGGCGCAGGCGATAGTGACGATACGCCGGCACCTGAAGCGCAGCAGAACGCGACGGTGGAAATAGCGTGGCAGGGAGTGAGTTTTACCGGTAATAATCAGCAAATCCTGCTGGAGCAGCTGGAACAACAGGGAATTCGCATTCCTTACTCCTGTCGGGCAGGAATCTGCGGCAGCTGCCGCATCCGGCTGGAAGAAGGGGAAGTCAGCGCGCTGAAGAAAAACGCGGTAGCCGCCGATGGCACTATTCTGTGCTGTAGCTGCGTACCGAAAACCGCGGTGAGGCTGGCGCCTTAAACCGCCTGGCCCAGGCTGTAGCTGGCGACACATGGCGCTGGCTGCAGTCTGTCATTCATAATTTTAATCACGTCGCCCAGCTGCATCACGCGGCCGGCAAGCGTCAATCCGGGCTGCGCTAACAGGCATAGCGCGGCGTTTTCGCCGGGTTCAACCACCAGCAGATTGACCTGCTGGCCGGTATCGCTGAGCCATGCGCTGGCGGCATCGCCAACGCCGGGCTGCCAGCTTTCTTCATGAGTATTGAAGTGCCAGCTTTTCGGCATTTGCGGTTTGAGAAAACGAATGGCGACCAGCGCATTAAGTACTAATTCTGCGCGCTGTTCTTTTGTTAATTCGAGGTCGCGGCATTTTTCTTCAAATGAAAAATAGAGCGCAGCGTCATCAACGCAAAATCCGGAAGGCGCGAAGGCGTCGGGCGTCAACATCCGTCGGGCAAAACGCGACCTGAATAACATGCCATTGGCCAGATCGAGCATCATACGGTCATGCTCTTCATCGTAATACCAGCGCCAGTTATCGTCAGGTTTGATCCGCATTTCTACCCCCGTCCTCTTCCACTTCCATCTGTAATAAACAGGTAAACTGCTACAGAATATTTCCAAAATTAAGAAAAGACTAAAATGTTTAAATAAGCAACAATGAAGGAATATAAAACAACCAGGGCTATAAATAAAGCCCTGGTGAAGTATCAGAAGGGGAAAAGATTAGATATGGGTAACAATTTCTTTAATCAGCGGCGGACCTTTAAAAATAAATCCGGAATAAATCTGCACCAGCGTCGCTCCGGCGGCTATCTTTTCCCGGGCGGCAATCACCGAGTCAATACCGCCGACTCCGATAATGGGCAGACGGCCATTTAATTCCGCAGACAGCATACGGATAATTTCCGTACTCTTTAGCTGCAACGGACGTCCGCTAAGCCCACCGGTTTCATCACAATGTTTCATCCCCTGTACCAGCGATCGATCCAAAGTTGTATTGGTGGCAATCACGCCATCTATATTATGCCGGACTAAACTGTCCGCCACCTGGATCAATTCTTCGACGGAAAGATCCGGGGCGATCTTCACGGCCACAGGAACATATTTCTGATGCTTCTCTTGTAGCTCACGTTGCTTATTTTTAATACCAGAGAGCAAATCATCCAGTGCGTCTCCGTATTGTAAAGTACGCAAGCCTGGGGTATTCGGCGAAGAGATATTAATGGCGATATAGCCGGCATAAGCATAGATTTTTTCCATACAAATCAGATAATCATCTTTGCCTTGTTCTACCGGGGTATCTTTATTCTTGCCAATATTAATCCCCAGAATGCCGTCAAAATGCGCCTTTTTTACGTTCTCAACGAGGTTATCAACACCGTGGTTATTAAAGCCCATGCGGTTGATCAACCCTTCAGCATCGACCAGGCGGAAGATCCTTGGCTTACCGTTGCCCGGCTGCGGGCGTGGGGTCACGGTGCCAATTTCAATGGAACCAAAACCCATCGCGCCGAGCGCATCAATGCACTCGCCGTTTTTATCCAGCCCGGCGGCCAGGCCCAGCGGGTTCTTAAATGTGAGTCCCATACAGGTCACCGGTTTTGTCGGCACCTTCTGGCGAACCAACATTTCCAGTGGGGTACCCGAAACACGGCGTAATTGTTGAAAAGTGACTTCATGAGCGCGCTCAGGATCGAGCTGAAAAAGGGCTTTACGAACGAAGGGGTAGTACATGAACTCTCCTGGATTCCCGGTGTGCAAACCGGGGGCGTATTATGTGCGATCCACCCCGGAAAGGGAATTGACCTACGACAAAAAATCTTACCTCCGACGCAAACGTTTACTTTCGCCCCTTCCGTTATGCACTTTCTGACAATCCAACGCCGGATAAATCATTTAGGGAAATAAAAGCGCTCTGTCACACTGCAGCTAAATGTTATCAATTATAGATAAATGCGAATATTTAGTTATAAGGAGTGAGTATGCGAGTCATCACACTTGCGGGCAGCCCGCGTTACCCTTCCCGCTCCAGCGCGCTTCTGGAATACGCCAGAGAGACGCTCTCCGCGGCGGATATTGAAGTCTGCCACTGGCACCTGCAGAATTTTGCCCCGGAAGACCTGCTTTACGCTCGCTTTGATAACCCCGCCCTCCATGCGCTGAATGAACAGCTTGCCGGCGCCGATGGGCTGATCATCGCGACCCCCGTCTATAAAGCCTCTTTTTCCGGTGCGTTAAAGACGCTTCTGGACCTGCTGCCGGAACGCGCGCTGGAGGGAAAAATCGTTCTGCCGCTGGCTACCGGCGGAACCATCGCCCATATGCTGGCGGTGGATTACGCCTTAAAACCGGTACTCAACGCGCTGAAAGCCCAGGAGATCCTGCACGGCGTTTTTGCTGATGATAGTCAGGTCACGGATTATCAGCATAAACCGCAATTTACCCCGAATCTGCAGGGTCGCCTCGACCAGGCGCTGGAAACCTTCTGGCAAGCGCTGCATCGTCCCAGCAGCCGCGCGCCGGCGCTGAAAAATTTACAGCGGGTTGCGCATGTTTAAAAACCCGCGTTGATGCCCCTATTCAGGCAAAACGGTCAAGAATAAAGGAACATTGTATGCCGACGCTTTCGCAAAAATTCCTGATCCGCGTAGCCCCCTGGCTTTTGCCGGTCGGCAGCGTGATCGTCTGGCAATTCGCCTCCTCCGTCGGTTGGCTATCGACCCGTATTTTACCGTCGCCGGAAGGAGTGCTAAAAGCCTTCTGGACGCTCTCCGCCAGCGGCGAGCTCTGGCAGCATCTGGCTATCAGCTCATGGCGGGCGCTTATTGGTTTTAGCATCGGCGGTTCTATTGGCCTGGTTCTCGGGCTGATTAGCGGCCTGTCGCGCTGGGGCGAACGCCTGCTGGATACCTCCATTCAGATGCTGCGCAACGTGCCGCACCTCGCGCTGATTCCGCTGGTGATTTTATGGTTCGGCATCGATGAGAGCGCCAAAATCTTCCTCGTGGCGCTGGGAACCATGTTCCCGATTTATATCAACACCTGGCACGGTATTCGAAATATTGACCGGGGACTGGTCGAGATGGCCCGCAGCTACGGCTTATCGGGTTTTGCTCTCTTCCGCCACGTGATCCTGCCCGGCGCCCTGCCCTCCATTATGGTCGGCATCCGTTTTGCGCTCGGCCTGATGTGGTTAACGCTCATCGTGGCCGAAACCATCTCGGCTAACGCCGGTATCGGCTATCTGGCGATGAACGCCCGCGAATTTCTGCAGACCGATATCGTGGTCGTCGCCATTATTCTTTACGCTATTCTCGGCAAACTGGCCGACTTCAGCGCCCAGCTGCTTGAACGCGTCTGGCTGCGCTGGAATCCGGCCTATCACCTTCAGGAGGCCAACGCATGACCACCGCGCGTCTTAATCCGGGGATCCCGCTGCTGCTTAACGGCGTAAGCAAACGTTACGGCAGCAAGACGATTCTGAATGAACTCGATCTTCATATTCCCACCGGGCAATTCGTCGCGGTGGTCGGGCGCAGCGGCGGCGGTAAAAGCACCCTGCTGCGTCTGCTGGCCGGGCTGGAAAAACCCAATGCCGGACAGCTGCTGGCGGGTTCGACCCCGCTGGCGCAAATCCAGGACGATACCCGGATGATGTTTCAGGATTCCCGCCTGCTGCCGTGGAAAACGGTGATCGATAATGTCGGCCTCGGGCTGAAAGGCCAGTGGCGCGAGGCCGCGCTCAGGGCGCTGGCGAGCGTCGGCCTTGAAGACCGCGCCGGTGAATGGCCCGCAGCGCTTTCCGGCGGGCAAAAGCAGCGCGTGGCGCTGGCTCGCGCGTTAATTCATCGCCCCGGATTATTACTGCTTGATGAACCGCTGGGCGCGCTGGACGCGCTCACTCGCCTCGAGATGCAGGATCTGATTGTCTCGCTGTGGCAGGAACATGGATTTACCGTCCTGCTGGTCACCCACGACGTCAGCGAGGCGGTGGCAATGGCCGATCGCGTTTTGCTGATTGAAGAGGGGAAGATAGGGCTGGATCTGCTGGTGGACATTCCACGTCCGCGGCGCACGGGTTCGGCGAAGCTGGGCGAACTGGAAGCGGAAGTTTTGAATCGGGTAATGCAGCGCGGTCAGAACGAGTCTGCGCCGCGCTTAGCCAGACACGGCTGAACCGCCGTCGTTTTTATAACATCCGGCCACAGCGCAGCTGCGCCATGGCCGGAAATCACATCACTGTTACGCCAGCGCTTTGCTGATTTTCTCGAACAGATCCCCGGAAAGATTCTCCAGACCTTTCAGCTGCTCCAGCGCCCCGCGCATCAGCGCCTGACGCTTCTCGTCGTAGCGCTTCAGGCGAATCAGCGGTTCAATGAGACGCGAAGCGACCTGCGGGTTGCGGCTGTTCAGTTCAGTCAGCATCTCGACCAGGAACTGATAACCGCTACCGTCTTCGGCGTGGAACGCCGCCGGGTTGCTGCCGGCAAAGGCGCCGATCAGGGAACGGACGCGGTTCGGGTTACCCATGCTGAACGAGCGATGATTCAACAGGCCGCGAACCGTCTCCAGGGCGTTATCCGCCGGGCTGGTGGACTGCAGGATAAACCATTTATCCATGACCAGACCGTCCTGGTGCCATTTGTCGTCATACTCCTGCATCAGCGCATCACGGCACGGCAGCTGGGCCGCTACGGCCGCCGCCAGCGCCGCCAGCGAGTCGGTCATATTGTCCGCTTGATGATACTGCGCGCTAACCAGTTTATCCGCCAGTCCGGCATCGCCAAACGCCAGGTAGCGCAGGCAGGTGTTACGCAGAGAACGCTTGCCGATATCGGCATGCTCAACGCGGTAGCTGTCGAGCTTATTGGCGTTGTAAACCGCCAGGAACTCGTCCGCCAGCTCTTTCGCCAGCGTGCGGGTCAGCGCTTCGCGCACCGCGGCGATGGCGATCGGATCGATAATCGCAAACAGCTCCGCCATTTCATTTGCCGAAGGCAGGGTCAGGATCTCCGCCGCCAGCGCCGGATCGATCTTCTCATCCAGCAGAATCGCACGGAACGCATCGGCTACGTGGATCGGCAGCGACAGCGGCTGCCCCTGCTGGTGACGGTTGACGTTGAGTTTGATATAGGTCGCCAGCAGGCTCTGCGCCGCGTCCCAGCGGGAGAAATCATTCCGCGCGTGGCGCATCAGGAAGGTCAGCTGCTGATCGCTCCATTTGTACTCCAGCTTCACCGGCGCGGAAAACTCGCAAAGCAGCGCCGGGACCGGCTGGAAGTAGACGTTGTCGAAAACAAAAGTCTGCTCCGCCTGGGTCACGTTCAGTACGTGATGCACCGGATGGCCGCCCTTCTGCAGAGGGATCACTTTGCCTTCGTTATCGTACAGCTCGATATCGAATGGGATATGCAGCGGCAGCTTCTCCGCCTGTTCTGACGTCGGCGGCGTGCGCTGGCTGATGGTCAGGGTGTACTGCTCCGTTTCCGGATTGTAGTCGTCATGGACGGTGACAATCGGCGTACCGGACTGGCTATACCAGCGGCGGAAATGGGACAAATCGACGTTGGAAGCATCTTCCATCGCCTGGACAAAATCATCGCAGGTCGCGGCGCTACCGTCGTGGCGTTCAAAATAGAGCTGCATTCCTTTCTGGAAATTCTCTTCGCCCAGCAGGGTATGCAGCATGCGGATCACTTCCGCGCCCTTCTCATACACCGTCAGGGTGTAGAAGTTGTTCATTTCAATCACGCTGTCCGGGCGAATCGGATGCGCCATCGGGCTGGCGTCTTCGGCGAACTGCAGGCCGCGCATGGTACGTACGTTATTGATGCGGTTGACCGCGCGAGAGCCGAGATCGGAGCTGAACTCCTGATCGCGGAAAACGGTCAGGCCCTCTTTCAGGCTAAGCTGGAACCAGTCGCGGCAGGTGACGCGGTTGCCGGTCCAGTTATGGAAATATTCGTGACCAATGACGCGTTCGATATCCAGATAGTCTTTATCGGTCGCGGTATCGGTACGCGCCAGCACGTATTTGGAGTTAAAGACGTTAAGCCCTTTGTTCTCCATGGCGCCCATATTGAAGAAGTCGACGGCGACAATCATATAAATGTCGAGGTCGTACTCGAGACCAAAGCGGGTTTCGTCCCACTTCATTGAATTTTGCAGCGAGGTCATCGCCCATGGCGCGCGGTCAAGATTGCCGCGGTCAACGTACAGCTCCAGCGCGACTTCACGCCCCGAACGCGTTTTGAAGGTATCGCGCAGGACGTCGAAATCGCCGGCCACCAGCGCAAACAGGTAGCACGGTTTCGGGAACGGATCCTGCCACTGGATCCAGTGGCGGCCGTTTTCCAGCTCGCCCTGGGCCACGCGGTTACCGTTGGAGAGCAGGAACGGGTATTTTGCTTTATCGGCGATGATTTTGGTGGTGAAGCGCGCCAGAACGTCCGGGCGGTCCAGATACCAGGTAATATGGCGGAAGCCTTCCGCTTCGCACTGGGTACACAGCGCTTCGCCGGACTGATACAGTCCTTCAAGCGCGGTATTCGCCGCGGGGCTGATTTCGTTGACGATGGTCAGGGTGAAATGTTCCGGTAAACCGCTAATGACCAGTTGGTTATTTTCTTCCTTGTAGTCGCTCCACGGTTGGCCGTTAACCTGCAGAGAGACCAGCGTCAGGTCTTCGCCATCCAGACGCAATGGCACATCAGACGTAGCCGCCTGGCGGGAGACCTTGCTCTCAGCCGTCACTACGGTTTTCGCGGCATCCAGGTCAAAGGTCAAATCGATATCGCTAATCAGATACTCCGGCGCACGATAGTCGTGGCGGTATTTGGCTTGGGGCTGTTGTGTCATAAAAAACCTTTAGCGTGTCCTGTAAAGTGTCGACTCAGTCTATTCCTGTTGCGCAAATCTCGCTATGCAGAATCTTCATCTTTTCAATGCTAAACATGAAAATTGCTACATTTTGATAACACAAGAGGCACGAAATGCGCTCGACCAGGCGCAAAGCTTGTGGTGTGATGCGTGTTCAATATATTAAACTAGGCCTCGCAAATGACCGTCAGCGTCGCCATCAGCCGTCGCCGCGGGACAGAGTCGGGTATTACAGGTATACTCCGCCTCCTTTTTACCGCTTTGGTTTTGATGGAAACGCTCCAGTGAGAGGATGCTACTGCGCACCATGACCCAATTCACTTCTCCTGTACTGCACTCGTTGCTTGATACGGATGCCTATAAGCTGCACATGCAGCAGGCTGTCTTCCACCGCTACAATGATGTACAGGTTGCGGCGGAGTTCCGCTGCCGTGGGGATGATTTGCTCGGCATCTACGCCGATGCGATTCGCGAGCAGGTTGAGACGATGCGCGACCTGAGGCTACAGGACGATGAATATCACTGGTTGTCGAGCCTGCCCTTCTTTGCGCCAGACTATCTTGAGTGGCTACGCGGCTTCCGCTACGACCCGCGCCAGGTTACCGTCATTAATGACAACGGCAAGCTGAATATCCGCCTTTCCGGGCCCTGGCTTGAAGTCATTATGTGGGAAGTCCCGCTGCTGGCGGTGATAAGCGAGTTGGTGCATCACTATCGCTCGCCGGAAATCAGCGTCAATCTCGCGCTGGACACGCTCGAGCATAAGCTAACTGACTTTAACCGCCTCACGGCTGATATCGATATGTCGGGCTTCCGCCTGATGGATTTCGGTACCCGCCGCCGCTTCTCGCGCGAGGTGCAGCAGGCCATTGTTCAGCGTCTTCAGCAGGAACCCTGGTTCACCGGCACCAGCAATTACGATCTGGCGCGTCGTCTGAATCTGACGCCGATGGGAACCCAGGCGCACGAATGGTTCCAGGCGCATCAGCAGATCAGCCCGAACCTGGCAAGCAGCCAGCGCGCGGCCCTCGCGGCCTGGCTGGAAGAGTATCCCGATCGGCTGGGGATTGCCCTGACCGACTGCATTACGATGGATGCTTTCCTGCGCGATTTCGGACCGGAATTCGCGACCCGTTATCAGGGACTGCGCCACGACTCCGGAGACCCGGTAGAATGGGGCGAGAAGGCTATCGCCCACTACAAAAAGCTGGGCATCGACCCGCTGAGCAAAGTGCTGGTATTTTCCGATAATCTCGACCTGACAAAAGCGCTTGATCTCTATCGCCACTTCTCCTCGCGGGTGAATCTGAGCTTCGGTATCGGTACGCGTTTAACCTGCGATATTCCCCAGGTGAAGCCGCTGAATATTGTTATCAAGCTGGTGGAGTGCAACGGTAAGCCTGTCGCTAAACTCTCTGACAGCCCGGGTAAAACAATTTGCCACGACAAAGCGTTCGTCCGCGCTCTGCGCAAAGCCTTCGATCTGCCGCCGGTTAAAAAAGCCAGCTAGGTCATATAAAGACAAAATGCGTCCGCCAAAACGGACGCATTTTTATTAGCTTCCACTTATCATCCCGAGACTTTATCAAGCGTTAAGAATCCCGTTCGCCCTGCATGGGATAATCGCGATGAACGAATCCCTCTTAATATCAGGCTCTCCCGCAGCAAAGAAGGCGATCTCCTTATTTATTTCCTAAAAGCCCCCTTTCTTGTGCGAAATCTACTTGTCTGATGGAAGATGACAGGTAACATAGATATCCCCCTGCTGAAGGGGAATACAGATTTTTCTATTGGACTAACAAGAGAGACTATTATGAGCGTTGTGCCTGTAGCCGACGTACTCCAGGGCCGCGTTGCCGTTGACAGCGAAGTCACCGTGCGCGGATGGGTGCGTACCCGCCGAGATTCTAAAGCTGGCTTTTCTTTCCTCGCCGTCTATGACGGTTCCTGCTTTGATCCTGTACAGGCCGTTATTAGTAATTCTCTTCCCAATTACAATCAGGAAGTCCTGCGCCTGACTACCGGCTGCTCGGTCGTGGTAACCGGCAAAGTCGTGGCGTCTCAGGGACAGGGCCAGAGCTTTGAAATCCAGGCCAGCCATGTTGAAGTCAGCGGCTGGGTGGAAGATCCGGATACTTATCCGATGGCGGCTAAACGCCATAGCATTGAGTATCTGCGTGAAGTTGCCCACCTGCGTCCGCGCACCAACCTGATTGGCGCGGTGGCGCGCGTTCGCCATACGCTGGCGCAGGCGCTGCACCGTTTCTTCGACGAGCAGGGTTTCTTCTGGGTTTCTACTCCGCTGATTACCGCTTCCGACACTGAAGGCGCCGGCGAGATGTTCCGCGTTTCAACGCTGGATCTGGAAAACCTGCCGCGCAACGACCAGGGCAAAGTCGATTTCGATAAAGACTTCTTCGGCAAAGAGTCGTTCCTGACCGTTTCCGGCCAGCTGAACGGCGAAACCTATGCCTGCGCGCTGTCTAAAATCTACACCTTTGGCCCGACCTTCCGCGCGGAAAACTCCAACACCAGCCGCCACCTGGCGGAGTTCTGGATGCTGGAGCCGGAAGTCGCCTTTGCTAACCTGAACGATGTGGCAAGTCTGGCGGAAGCGATGCTGAAGTACGTTTTCAAAGCCGTTCTCGAAGAGCGCGCTGATGACATGCAGTTCTTTGCCGAACGGGTTGATAAAGACGCTATCGACCGCCTGCAGCGTTTCGTTTCCGCTGATTTTGCCCAGGTTGATTACACTGACGCGGTCACCATTCTGGAAAATTGCGGTAAGCAGTTCGAAAACCCGGTGTACTGGGGCGTGGATCTCTCCTCCGAGCACGAACGCTATCTGGCGGAAGAGCACTTTAAAGCGCCGGTTGTCGTGAAAAACTATCCGAAAGATATTAAGGCGTTCTATATGCGCCTTAACGAAGACGGTAAAACCGTCGCCGCTATGGACGTCCTGGCGCCGGGCATCGGTGAAATCATCGGCGGCTCCCAGCGTGAAGAACGCCTGGACGTGCTTGACGCGCGTATGGCGGAAATGGGCCTTAATAAAGAAGACTACTGGTGGTATCGCGACCTGCGCCGTTACGGCACCGTGCCGCACTCCGGTTTCGGTCTGGGCTTTGAACGTCTGATCGCTTACGTGACCGGCGTGCAGAACGTTCGTGACGTCATTCCGTTCCCGCGCACCCCGCGTAACGCGACATTCTGATTTTTTTCTGCAATTTTTGTCAAAGGCCAGCGCAAGCTGGCCTTTTTTTATGTCAATTTACGTTAACGAATATCAGGAAACTTAAACATCAACCGTCATGATTCACAATTATGTTACGCACTATTTCATTAGCGACCGCTAATTAAAACCGCACCTTTTGTTCATAAACTGGCAAACATGCTGATTATATTGCTCGTTTTTTAACCACATGCAGCACAACTTGCAACGACAAGATTTGAATAAAAATAAAGCAAAATGCAGATGCAAAATGCGCAAACCCTCTCTTATCTAAATTAATCATAATTAATTCATATAGATATATAAAGGAAGGTGATTTTGTCAGCAAATACGACCGGAATGTTGATTGAGTTCACAAAGTTCCCAAAAATACATATTTGGTTACATAGAATTTCCTTTTGTTACTCATATGAGATATTGGTAGCATTTTCAGGCTAGCGAAACGTTGTTCTGAATGGAAAGATGCCTCCAGACACCAAACTATCATCAATAGTTCCGTAAATTTTTATTGACGAAACTTATTGGCGGCAGTGGCAAGTGTTCATAAAAAAATATAAATGAGGGTAATAAATAATGATGAAGCGCAAAATTCTGGCAGCGGTAATTCCTGCCCTGCTGGTAGCCGGTGCAGCTAACGCTGCAGAAATCTATAACAAAAACGGCAACAAACTGGACTTCTACGGGAAAATGGTTGGCGAGCACGTTTGGACCACCAACGGCGACACCAGCAGCGATGATACCACTTACGCCCGTATCGGCCTGAAAGGCGAAACCCAGATCAACGATCAGCTGATCGGCTACGGTCAGTGGGAATACAACATGGATGCGTCCAATGTTGAAGGTAAACAGACCACCAAAACTCGTCTGGCTTTCGCAGGCTTAAAAGCCGGTGAATATGGTTCATTCGACTACGGTCGTAACTATGGCGCCATCTACGACGTCGAAGCGGCAACCGACATGCTGGTTGAATGGGGCGGCGACGGCTGGAGCTATACCGACAACTTCATGACCGCGCGTACCAACGGCGTTGCAACCTACCGTAACTCTGACTTCTTCGGTCTGGTTGACGGTCTGAGCTTCGCGCTGCAGTACCAGGGTAAAAACAAAGACCGCGACGTGAAGAAACAAAACGGCGACGGCTTCAGCACCGCGGCTACCTACGCGTTTGACAACGGCGTAGCGCTGTCCGCAGGCTATGCGAACTCCAGCCGTACTGGCGATCAGAAAGCTGATAAAAACGGCGAAAAAGCTGAAGCATGGGCAACCTCCGCTAAATATGACGCGAACAACGTCTACGCTGCGGTCATGTACTCCCAGACCTACAACATGACGCCGGAAAACGAAGGCAACTACTTCGCTAACAAAACTCAGAACTTCGAAGCCGTCGTTCAGTATCAGTTCGACTTCGGCCTGCGTCCGTCCATCGGCTACGTACAGACTAAAGGTAAAGACCTGCGCTCTCGCGCTGGCTTCTCCGGCGGCGATGCTGACCTGGTTAAATATGTCGAAGTGGGTACCTGGTACTACTTCAACAAAAACATGAACGTCTACGCTGCGTATAAATTCAACCAGCTGGACGACAACGATTACACCAAAGCCGCTGGCGTTGCGACCGACGACCAGGCCGCAGTGGGTATCGTTTACCAGTTCTAATCTGCAGTACACCCCTTCGTGATATGCCTAAAAAGCAGGACTTCGGTCCTGCTTTTCTGCTTTCCTGAGAGGAAGATCGTAACTTTTAAAAACCTTCTCGCTTTTTGTCGCAAACGGTTGGCAATTAACATAACTCCCGTTAACCTGATAGCGGATTTCCCTTCAGTAATCACAATGGAACCTCGTCATGTTTGAGAACATTACCGCCGCCCCTGCCGACCCAATTCTGGGCCTGGCCGATCTGTTTCGTGCCGATGACCGCCCAACAAAAATTAATCTTGGAATTGGTGTTTATAAAGATGAAACGGGTAAAACACCGGTCCTGACTAGCGTGAAAAAAGCAGAGCAGTATCTGCTGGAAAATGAAACCACCAAGAACTACCTGAGCATTGATGGTATCCCCGAATTTGGTCGCTGCACCCAGGAGCTTCTGTTTGGGAAAGGAAGCGCAATTATCAATGATAAACGCGCCCGCACCGCCCAAACGCCGGGCGGTACAGGCGGCCTGCGCGTCGCCGCCGATTTCCTGGCGAAGAACACCGATGCAAAACGTATTTGGGTGAGCAACCCTTCCTGGCCGAACCATAAAAGCGTATTTAATTCAGCCGGCCTGGAAGTTCGCGAATATACCTATTACGACGCCGCTAACCACAAACTCGACTTCGACGGTCTGCTGGCCAGCCTGAACGAAGCCCAGGCCGGCGACGTGGTGCTGTTCCACGGCTGCTGCCACAACCCTACCGGTATCGATCCGACGCTTGAGCAGTGGCAACAGCTGGCGCAGCTGTCGGTAGAAAAAGGCTGGCTGCCGCTGTTTGACTTCGCCTATCAGGGCTTTGCCCGCGGTCTGGAAGAAGACGCGGAAGGCCTGCGCGCTTTCGCTGCGCTGCATAAAGAGCTGCTGGTTTCCAGCTCCTACTCGAAGAACTTTGGCCTGTACAACGAGCGCGTAGGCGCCTGTACGCTGGTTGCCGCGGACCAGGAAACGGTAGACCGCGCGTTCAGCCAGATGAAGTCCGTCATTCGCGCTAACTACTCTAACCCGCCGGCTCACGGCGCCTCGGTAGTGGCGACGATTCTCAGCAATGACGCGCTGCGCGCTATCTGGGAACAAGAGTTGACCGACATGCGTCAACGCATCCAGCGTATGCGCCTGCTGTTCGTGAATACCCTGCAGGAAAAAGGCGCCAGCCGCGATTTCTCTTTCATCATTCAGCAAAACGGGATGTTCTCGTTCAGCGGTCTGACCAAAGAGCAGGTATTACGTCTGCGTGAAGAGTTCGGGATTTACGCGGTGGCGTCCGGACGTATAAACGTCGCCGGTATGACGCCTGACAACATGGCGCCGCTATGCGAAGCGATTGTCGCCGTGCTGTAACCTCAAGCTCAGGGCAAACAAAAGGCCGCATTTGCGGCCTTTTTTACATTCTGGCTCCGGTCACCAGACCGGCATTTCATCCTGCAGGAAAGGGTTATGCAGACGCTCATAGCCAAGCGTCGACATAGGGCCATGGCCAGGAATAAACGACACGTCATCGCCCAGCGGCAATAGTTTGCGTTTAATCGCATCGATCAGTTGATTATGGTCGCCGCGAGGGAAGTCGCTACGCCCTACTCCGCCTTTAAAAATCACATCGCCGGAAATCAGCAGTCGGCAAGCCGGATCAAAGAAGACTACGTGCCCCGGCGTATGGCCAGGACAGTGCAGCACCTGCAGGGAAATATTCCCCACGCTAACCGCATCGCCTTCGTTCAGCCAGCGATCGGGCTGCAGCGGCTGACAGTCTTCAAGATCAAACATCCGGCTCTGCGCCGGCAATCCTTCCAGCCAGAACTCATCTTCTTTTTCCGGACCAATAATCGGCACGCCATAATGCTGCGCCAGCTCCGCCGCCGCGCCAACATGATCGAGATGACCGTGCGTGAGCAGAATCTGCATCAGGCTAACGCCTGCCGCCGCGACTTCCTGTTTGATTCGCTCAGCGTCACCGCCGGGATCGACCAGCGCCGCCAGTTTGGTTTGTTCACACCAGATTAAAGAACAGTTCTGCGCGAACGCGGTAACCGGAATAATACGATAGTTCATGAGGCTCCTTTCGTTACCAGTGCCGTACCGGCCCGGTATCAATATGCACAAAGTTGCTACGTGGGTAGTATCCTACACCACCTGTGCGCATAGATAACGCCGCTTTGCGAACATTGCTTAACGAAATGCCTTCAATATGGAAATCCATCGCCTGGCCTTTAGTGTGGTAGCTGTGTTTCGCCACCCCTCGGCTGCGGGCGCGAAGCTCATTATTGGTATCAACAGAACGATAACCGGAAATAAGCTGGACAGGCTTGTTGGTGCCAAGTAATCCCTGCAAACGATAGAGTTGATCGAACAAACCGGGATCGATGGATTTAATCTTATTCGCGCGATAGTCGCGGAAAAAATGATTAAGTCTTGCTAATTCATCCTGAATATAGCCTCTGCCATCGAAAAACTCCGCCTTGAGTGATTCACCAGTATGCAGGTTGTTCAGCGTCAAAATACGCGGTCGGGGGGTCGAGAGGGTGGCAAATGCCGGCGCAGGCAGAATGGCAGCAGCACCGAGCGCGGCTCCACCTAACGCCAGCAGTTTGCGGCGATTAGCGTCAAATTTGTCCATGATAATCAGGTCTACAGGTAAATGAATCGTAATATACTTTTCCCGCAATCCGCCCGTTAGCCGCCAGCGCGCGCTCGCTCCCCTAAGGCTAATCAATATCAGCGATGGAGAATGGGCTGCTTACCGCCACAACGCCTTTGCAGGATTATATGTATATGCACTTCTGGCGCACGAAAGGCACCTTACCGGGCATTATTGCCAACGTCAAGGTAGCCTAACCCCAGTAAACTCGGGCCTTGCAGCATGCCAAGCCCGTTTTCACACACAGATAGGACAACCAAATCCGTTGAACTACTTCATTTATCTGATTAATTGTTCAGCTTTAGGCAATATTTGTGCGCTGGATCGCGCGGTGAGATCGTAATTGTAAATATCTGTTCGATATTGTGTACGTCCATCAGCGCCGACAAACGCGGTCAAATAATAGAGATTAACCGGGATATTCTGGCGAATATTAACGTAGCGGGTGTTTCCCTGTTTAAGCGCATCTGAAATACGCGCGTCATTCCAGCCAGCATCCTGCAGTAGCATATTCGCCAGCTCAGAGGCTTTATTGACGCGTACGCATCCGGAGCTCAACGCACGCCCATCCCGCTGGAACAGATTGTGATTTGGCGTATCGTGCAAATAGATAGCGTCCGAGCTTGGCATATTGAATTTATAGCGCCCCAGCGAATTGCGCGCGCCGGGAGCCTGCTGGAAGCGGAACGGCAGATTCGATGCGGTTATCGTTTCCCAATCGACCTGATAAGGGTCGATTGTCTCTTTGCTATTCCAGCCGCGCATCATCGTATAGCCGTGCTGCTCAAGGTAGCCTGGGTTATTGCGCACCTTCGGCAGAATATCGTTGCGCGCCAGCGTCGGCGGCACGTTCCACGGCGGGTTGACCACGACATTGTTCAGGGCGCTGCTCATCATCGGCGTTTTACGGTCCGGGCGACCAACGATAACCCGCGATGCCAGCACCTGGCTACCGTCCTGGTAATAGACCAGCGAAAAGGCGGGAATATTCACCATGATGCCGGTCGCCAGATTACCCGGCAGCAGGCGCAAACGCTGAATATTCAATGCCAGCACGCCGGCGCGTTGCGCGGGAGAAACGTTGAGCCAGTCGCGGGTCGCCTGACCAATCACACCGTCAGCGCCCAGCCCCTGCCAGGCCTGGAAGCGCTTAACGCCCTCGACTAACTGGCGATCGTAAACGCCGCGGCCGCTGTTTTTGGCCTTTTTCCCGGCAGATGGGCTCACCACCTCATCGCCCGGCAAAGCAATCTTTGCCGATTCATCCAGCATACCGGTGCGCTGTAAAATTTCGCGCAGCGCGCCGGCATCATTGCTCCATTCGCCCGGGCGCAGCGACGTCTTGCTGGTAAGCTGCGGCCATGGACGGGAATCGGCAACCTGCGCTAATAGCGCCTGATGCATTGCGGCATACTGCGGATGCTGCGGGGCGAGCCCGGCAATAAACTGCGGCAGCGAACCGTTATCCAGCGCCACCTGCCACTGGTTAATGACCGACAGAGGCGGCGTCGACATCGCATACGGTTTGGTGCCGTACAGCCAGCGGTTGCCCTGAGTCGGAATACCGCTAATAAAATGCAGATAGCCCATCATGGCGTCAGAAAGAACAACATCCCGCGCCAGACCGTTCACTGCCGGGTCGGTCAACAGCTCAACCCAGGTGGTGAACTGCGGCTGGAAACCGGCGATAGCCACTTCAGCCAGCTGCTGTTGAAACGCCTGCACCGCCTCGCGGTTATCCCACATCGGTTTCATATCCCTGGCCGCATACAGCGATACCAGCGGATTCATAAATACGGGTTGATAACCGGTCGGCAGCACCGCCTGAATATCGGCACGGCTTTTTGCCGCCGCCTCGGCTGGAAGCGCCTGCTCGCCGGTCATTTTGGCGACCGCCGCAGATTGGTTTGCGCTTTGGCTCAGCGCAGAAGAAAGCTCGCTGATGGCGGTAGCGCTATCCGATGGTACCACTTCAGGCTCTTCGGCCTGGACATTGAACAGTGGAGCAAATGCAAAAGCCAGGCTCAGACTGAGCGCGGACAATTGACGACCATACCGTTTCTTTAGCAACATCCCTTGCCCCCTGTTAACACATTGCTGCCCGCTAAATTGGGGCTTACTTTCAGTATATGAAGACGAAAACGCTTTTGCCTTCCCAAATGTAAAGAAGTTAAAAGATTATACAATCCTAAAATACAGGAACGGATAACAAAAAGGGCGACATCGCGTCGCCCTTTGGCTGGTTATTATACCACCCTATGAAGCATTTGCCGTTCCCGGCAGCGTTTCGGGCAGCTGCGGCGCGAAGCCACGCAGACCGACGACGTGCACGTGCTCGTGATTATTCACGACCTTACGCACAAGCTTATAGGTGGTGCCTTTTTCCGGACTGATATTTTCCGGCGCCGCGATAATCAGCTGCATCTCCAGACGATCGCAGAGCTCGAACAGCGTCGCGATAGAGCGGGCATCCAGACGCGCCGCTTCATCAAGGAACAGCAGACGACACGGCGAAATGTCCTTACCGCGCAGGCGCGAAGATTCATCTTCCCAGCTCTGTACCACCATCACCAGGATCGACATCCCGGTACCGATAGCCTCACCGGTCGATAGCGCACCGGATTCCGCGCGCAGCCAGCCGTCGGAACCACGGTTAACTTCCACTTCCATCTCCAGATAGTTGCGGTAGTCCAGCAGCTCTTCGCCGATGGTCTGCGGCGTACGCTGCCCCATATCAATCTGCGGATTCAGGCGCTGATACAGCTTCGCCAGCGCTTCCGAGAAGGTCAGACGATTGCTGTTGAACAGATCCTGATGCTGTTCATGCTGTTCAGATAGCACGTCCAGCAGCATCGAGTGGGTTTCCCGCACGTTGACGTTCAGACGCACGCTGTTAACCTGGCCGAAGGAGACGCTCTGCAGCCCCTGGTTGAGCATGCGAATACGGTTTTGCTCGCGCTGGATAGTCTTGCGGATAATATTGGCCACGCTGCGGGAGCTGATGGCCAGCTTCTGCTCGCGGTTGGTCAGCTCTTCCGTCAGACGGCTGAGTTCGATCTCCATCTGCTCAATCGCTTCCACCGGATCGTCGGTGCGGATGATATCCTGGCGGATACGCTCGCGCAGATGCTGATACACGGCGACAAAGAACTGGATTTTGCGTTCCGGGCGTTTCGGATCTTCAGAAATACGCAGCACATCGCGCAGATGTTCGTTATCCGAGACCGCCAGACGCAGCGCGCCGAGCGCCTTATCCGACATGGAGCGCAGCTCATCTGCGGACAGGTAAGCCAGCTCGCGACGATGCAGGCGACGCTCCACGCCGTTGTCTTTCACCAGGCGCATGACCGCGCACCAGCCCGCTTTGGCGCTGACCACCTGTTCGCGCATTTCGCAGTAATCGCGCTCCAGCTTGCGCAGTCTGCGGGTCAGGTTATCCATTTCCGCTTCGCAGAAGGTCAACGCTTTCTCAAGTTGATTGCGGCGCGCGCGGTTGTTGCTGAGCTGAGCGTGGAGCTCATCGCGGCGCAGACGGGCGCGCTCTTCGGCGCCGGCGTCGGCGCGTACGCCAATATCCTTAAGCTCTTTATGCAGGTCGTTGAGCAGCTCTTTTTTGGTGTCATACGAGCTTTTCAGCGATGCCAGCACCTGATGGTACTGATTGAGCTGCGCGGCGTGGGTACGCAGCGCGTCGCGGGTGCGGGCACGTTCCGCTTCCGCCTGCTCCAGGCGATGGCGCAGCTTCTCGTTCAGATCGCTATTACCGCTGAGCATCTCTGCGGAATCAGAGTAGCTAAAGTGGGCGCGACGCTGCACCACTTCGGTCAGCGCAAACGCCTGCTGACGCGCGTCGCGCTGGGTCTGCTGCGAATACGCATAGTCTTCTTTCAGCTGTTCAAACTGCTCCGGGTCGCTCTGAAGAACGGAAACGATCGGCTCCAGCTTTGCCAGCTGATTGCCGTGCTGCTGTACGAAGCGCGCGGCTTCCTGCGCTTCGTCAAGGCGTTCCTGGATTTCATCCACGCGATCGGCCAGCGAGTCGTCGGCCAGTAGATTCAGACGCGGCAGCAGGCGGTTGAGGGCGGATACCCCCTCTTTGGCCTGCTCATACTGCGCCCGGTTCTGCTGGTTATCGCTCTCATGGGCAGTCAGCGCCCGCTCCAGTTCGCCGCGACGCGTATTCAGTTTGCGGATTTCCTCTTCCGGGTCGTCCTCAAAGGCCACCGCCAGATGGTTGCCGATAAAGCGGCTGAACGCCTGATGCAGGCGCTGGGTTTTCTGCACATCAAACGACAGCGTCGCAAAACGCTCGGACAGGCTTTCGCGCTCGGCGTGCAGGGTTTCAACACGGCTTTCGCGGGCGGCGCGGCCAAACAGCGGCAGCGTCGGGAAGCGTGAATAGCGCCACTGGCGATCGGCAATCTTCACGACCACCGCTTTTTCCAGCTCATCGACGCTGAATACGCTGTCATCAAACGACTGCGGATCGCCTTCGATCAGGTAGAGATCTTCGGGACAATCTTCAAGACCTTCCAGCTGATCGGCAATCAGCGACAGATCCGGTACCACGATGGCGTGGCGGGAAGGACCGTAGAGCGCGGAGTAATAAGGCGCATCATCGAGACTCACGTCATCGTAGATTTCCGACAGCAGTACGCCGCCAAAACGTTCCGCCAGCGCGTTCAGGCGCTGATCTTCCGAACCGCCCGGCTGGCTAAGACGCTCAATTTCATCATCGATAGCGCGCTTGCGGGCGCCGACTTCATCGCGCTCCACGATAGCTTCGCGTTCACGCTCCAGCAGCTGCTGGAGATATTCGGTGACTTCCTGGCTGGACTCAAACTGCTCGCCGCTCTGCTCGCACAGCTGGTTAAGGCTGTTCTGCGCCGCCAGCCAGATGGGCGCGCGGCGCATCAGCGTTTGCGTCCGCGACTGCAGCTGTTCCAGCTCCTGGCGTAGGGTCATCCGCCGTTCGCTGGCGGAGGAGACGCTGTCGGAAAGCGACGCGATGCGGGCTTCCAGCTCCTGATGCAGAGCTTCCAGCTCATCGATATCGTAGCGTTTGCCCTGCCGCTTACAGAATTCATTGAGCTGGCGTTCGGCGTCCTGCTGTTCACGCAGGCGCTGTTCGAGCTCGGTCAGGCGGCTGCGCAGCCCGTGCGCCTGTTCAGCCTGATGGCGTTGATTAACGCCTTCGCGCAGCAGCTCGCGCGCTACGTTCCAGGCTTCATTACGCGCCAGCGGGCCGTTGATCTCCGCCACCAGCTGGTATGCCTGTTCAAACTGGCTGTGCGCGGTTTGCGCCACGCTCATTTTCTGTTCCAGCGACAGCATTTTTTCCGTCGCTTCCTGCTCTTTCGCCTGGAACGTTTCCAGCCACTCGTCGGCGCTTTCCGGGGTTAAGTCCGGCAGATGGCAGAGGGTTTTTGCCCGCTCCAGCGCCTGCAGCGCCTGGGTGTACTGAATCGCGCGGGTCTGCTGCACGTCCAGCGCCTGCTGGTAGTCGGCAAGCTGGTTTTTCAGCTCATCCACTTCCAGCTCGGCGGCTTCGGCGCGGGCTTCGTTCTCTTCCTGTAGATCAACCGCTTCCGCGACGACTTCATTTTGCTCTTCGAGGCGAATCTGCAGTTCATCAAGATCCGCTTCATAGCGCTCGATTTTTTCCTGCTGGCGCAGCGCGGTCTGTACCAGGTTCAGATGGTCGCTGGCGGCCTGGTAATCGGCTTCCAGATCGCCTTCCGCGCCGTTATGTTCCTGCAGTTCGCGGGCCATATCGACGTGCTTATACTGTTCCGCCGCGAGCTGAGCGCGGGAGGTGAACAGATCCCGGCGATATTCCAGCGCTTTATCGAGATGAATGCGCCGTTCATTGGCGTGACGCATATAGTCGGCGGCAACGTAGTTGGTGGCTTCGCTGATCAGATGCTTGAAGAGATCGCGGTCCGACTGCGTCACGCGGATAGCTTCCAGCGTCATGCGGTTTTCACGCAGCGCCGCTTCCATATCCTGGAACGCCTTACGCACGCCGCTGTTTTCCGGCAACAGGTAGTCGCGCAGCGAGCGGGTAATGGTGCTCGAAATACCGCCGTACAGCGAGGCTTCGATCAGGCGATAGTATTTGCTACGGTCCGAAGCCGAACGCAGGCGACGGGCCACCACGCCCAGGTCGAACATCAGCGAGTGATATTCGGTAATAGAGTTAAACTGCTTGAACTGCACCCCTTCCATCGCTTCGAGCTTATCTTTCAGCTCGTTGAGCGTCACCACGCGCGCCTGGCGCTCGTTAAGGGTTTCGGTCAGCAGCTGGGTTGGCTGGATGGAGGTTGGCAGGCCCTGGATCGCAAACGGCTTGATATCGACTTTACGATCGCGACCGGCCACCTGCTGTAGGCGAACGCCGACCACCACGCGCTGGTGGCGGGAGTTGATCACGTCCAGCACCGAGTAGCAGACGCCAGCGCGCAGCTTACCGTGCAGGCCTTTATCGCGCGAGCCGCTGGTGGCCCCCGCTTCCGTGGTGTTACGGAAGTGCAGCAGCGTCAGGTCCGGGATCAGCGCGGTGACGAAGGCGGCCATGGTCGTGGATTTACCGGCCCCGTTACCACCGGAAAGCGTGGTCACTAATTCATCAAGATCAAAAGTCCGGGCAAAAAAGCCGTTCCAGTTAACCAGCGTTAGCGAGCGAAATTTACCGCGTTCAATCATTACTCTTCCTCCCCGCTATCCGGCTGATTCTCTTCATTCTCATCATTAAGCTGCAGGCGATTTTCCAGCGCCATCGCTTCACCGTCGCGGATCATACGCAGCTGGGCTTCGCGCGGATCGTCACCGGCGCGCACATCGGCGCCGAAGCGAAATACCGATTCGGTGATGCGGAATTTGCTGCTGTCGTGGCCCATAAACCACACCATGCCGAGACGGCGCAGGCGGTTGAGCGAAGCGCGCATTTTTTCCTGCAGCTTCTGGCGATCAAGGTCGGAGCCGGTAGAACGGTTATTGACCAGCTTCAGCAGCTTGGCTTCATCCGCCAGAGTCAGCAGCTCGTCGTAAAGCTCCTGCTGGGTGAAGATGCCTTCATTCGCCAGGCGCTCCGGGCTGAGGTAGAGATAGCAGAGAATTTTGCCCACCATCATATCCAGCTCGGAGAGCACCGAGCGCGGGATCAGCGTGGTCGACCGCGGACGCAGATAGAAAAATCCTTCCGGGGCGCGAATCAGCTCGACGTTGTAGCGAGCATAAAATTCTTCCAGGTAATCCTGAAAATCCATTAAAAATGCGTGATTATCCAGCTCGTCGAGGCCGATATGGCGGCCCGCGCGCAGGGCGCTATCCAGCGCCGGAAATAACGGATTAGCCAACGCTTGCGCCAGTTTAACCGGCATCACTTGTTCAATATTTGTCGATGACATGCGCCTGTACCTTGGCTCCGTAATCATTAATCGGCTGCCATTTTGCCGGCAGTCCGGTGAAATCTGCTTGCGCTACGCCCAAACGTACCGCCTGGTCGACCACAATGCGCGCGACATCAAAGTGGCGTGCGCGCGGATACTGCGACAGATATTCGCGAACCACCAGGCCAAGATCCAGCGGCAGTCCCTTCTCTTTATAGACCACCAGCTGTCCTTCAATCAGCGCCGCCAGCTGTTCGCGAATTTCGTTAAACTCTTCGTACTCCAGATCCGCCGGAAGTTCCCCGGTGACCTCTTCATCATGCAGCGCCATCTCTTCATCGCGCATATCAAGCAGTCGATCGGCATTCGCGTGGGTGAGCGCCCACGGAGCGTCGAAGTAGGTTTGCACCGACTGACGCAGACGCTGCGCGAAGACGCGGTTTTTATCCATATCGATGGCGGTACGGATAAATTTATGCACGTGGCGATCGTAGCCGATCCACAGGTCAATCGCCTGCTGGCCCCAGCTGACGATGCGGTCCAGCTTGCTTTGCAGATCGAACACCAGACGATCGATAAAATTCAAATCGTCGCGCGCCATGGTCGAGTCCTGGATACGCAGCAGGTTTGCCTGCAGCTTATCGCCCGCCGCGTCCAGCGTATCCTGCAGTTCGCGCAGGGTGCCGGAGGTTTCCGACAGCAGCAGCTCACAGCTGGAGATCGCCGCTCGCCAGTCCTTGTTCAGCAGCTGGGCAATATCATCTTTCACCAGTTGCTGCTGTTCATCCATGATCCGCTGAGTCAGGTCGATGCTGTCAAAAATTTCCGCTACCGAGTACTTCAGCGGGGCGAAAACGTTACGATGCCAGTGGAACTCATCGCCGCCCTCTTCTGCCGAGTCGGCGGCGCGCTTGAGTTCGCCGGCAACGATGGAGAGCTGCATCGACAGGCGCAAGGTGGAGAACTCACGCTGGCGAATATAGTAGTCGGTGATCCCGATGCCCAGCGGCGTCAGGCGATAAATAGCATTACCCTCGGTGATTTCGCTGGTAAAGCGGTTCAGCAGACGCTGGCGCACCATATCGTTAATGGCATTATTGGCGCGCTGGCTGATGGTTTCGCTGGTCTGCTCAAACGCATCACTCACGTGGCGGAACGCGTCCACCAGTTCTCCCTCGGTCATTTCCCCTTCCATCCGCTCGCCGTTCAGCGTGGCGATCGCCAGCAGAAAAGAGAGTCTGTCGACTGGCAGCGAAATAGAAAAATCATTTTTCCTGGCCCAGGCAACCAGTTCGGGGACTGTCTGGGAAAATTCACTCATAGTTTATCCTTGCATCTGCGGCTTAAGCGCGGTGACGTGAATATAACGGCCTAAGCTAATATACGGCTCCTGGCGACAGTAGCGCGTTTCCAGCTCCAGCAGCGCCGCAAATTTGTCGTGCTGTTGGTGTTTTTCACGCAGATAATCATGAAACACCCGTACGCCTGTCTTACCGGTAATCTGCCAGCCAATCTCTTCCAGCCAGCCGTAAACCTGCTGCGGATCGCGCGGATAGTCCGGCGACAGCGTGCGTTTTTTCTTTTTCGGCATGCCGATTTGCACATAGTCGAGATTTCCGGCGACCATATTGTGCATCAACAGACCGTTAGCATTGTAGAACATCAGCGACAACGCGCCGCCGGGACGCAGCATCGCCCACAGCGTACGCAACATCGCCTGAGGTTCGGCTACCCATTCCAGCACCGCATGAAACAGTATCAGATCGACCGGACTTTCCAAATGCTGCTCAATATCCTGAGCCGCGCATTGTACAAAATGCATGTTGTCGATCACACCTTTATCGGCAGCCGCCTGCCTGGCGCGAGCCACCATTTCACCGGAAAGATCGCATAACGTGACGTGATGGCCCATTTCCGCCACTTTGATCGCCGTCTGTCCCTCGCCGCCGCCCGCGTCAAGAACTCGCAATGGCCCAGGCCCCAGCTGGTTCAGCAGCGGTTGCAGATCCTGCCAGAGGATCGCCTGCCGCAGCTGGCCTTTGGTGGTGCCATATATATTGCGCGAAAACTTTTCAGCAATATCATCGAAATTACGATCCTGCACGGGTGACTCCACACGCCAACACAAAGCCGCTATTTTGTCATACCCGCGCGGAGAATGAAGCGATCTGTTGTAAGATCCGGGTATATCTTTGGTTAGATGGTTAAAAAAGGAACCGTACGGCATGCTTTTTACGCTGAAAAAGGTTTTAGGCGGCATGATGCTGCCGCTTCCCCTGCTGCTGTTGCTGATTGCGCTCGGGATCGCACTGCTGTGGTTTAGCCGTTTCCAGCGCACCGGCAAGCTCTGCGTCAGCCTCGGCTGGCTACTGTTACTGCTGTTGAGCCTGCAACCCGTAGCCGATAGCCTGCTAAAGCCGATTGAAGATAAATACCCGACGTGGAGAGATGAAAAGCGCGTGCAGTATGTCGTCGTACTTGGCGGCGGCTACACCTGGAATCCGAACTGGGCCCCCAGCTCAAATCTCATCAACAACAGCCTGCCGCGGCTGACGGAGGGGATCCGCCTGTGGTATGAAAACCCGGGCTCGAAACTCATTTTTACCGGCGCCGCGGCAAAAACGAATCCAGTCAGCACGGCGGAAGCCGGGGCCAGAGTTGCCGAGAGTCTGGGGATACCGCGCAGCGAAATCATCGTTCTGGATAAACCCAAAGACACCGAAGAAGAAGCCGCCGCGGTGAAGGAGGCGATAGGCGATGCGCCGTTCCTGCTGGTTACCTCCGCCTCGCATCTGCCGCGGGCGATGATTTTCTTTCGCCGCGCCGGGCTAACCCCCCTGCCCGCGCCGGCCAACCAGTTGGCGATTGAGTCACCGCTCAACCCATGGGAGCGAGCAATTCCTTCGCCCGTTTGGCTCATGCATAGCGATCGGGTGGGTTACGAAACGCTAGGCCGCATCTGGCAATGGCTGAAAGGATCCTCAGGCGATCCAGGGCAGGATTGATTTAGCCGCCAGATCAAACCGGGTGCGGTCAAAGCGCCCGGTATTCACCAGATTATCCACTTCGTCCCACAGCAGATACAGCCAGCGCCGCCAGAGAAACGCTTCCGCCACCGGCGCCCGCCGGAGATAGTGCCACAGCAGCTCCTCCTCCTGACCGCTATCGGCCAGACGGAATAGCTCATATTCCCGCGGCGCCCAGAGCATCATACCCGGCCCGACCATCGCAAGCAGCTGATCGCTGCGCGGATCTTTAAGCATGCTGCGCAGCGTGAAGCTACCGTGTACCAGCACGCAGTTATCATTGAAATCTTTAAACAAATCCATAAGGCATTCGCGGGTGCGGAACAGAATGCGTTTATCCTGCATCGTCAGGCCGGTATCATGATAAAGATTCAGCGTGCTCCATAGCACCTCCACGCGCTGGCGATACCAGTACGGCCAGAGGTTTTCCTGAGTACTATCGACCATCCCGACGCAGCCGCCGCTGTCCTGGCGGTGCCAGGCCAGCAGCGCTTCAACGATCTGCTCCTGCAGCTGCTCCCAGCGCTCCGGCGTACGGGCGGGGGCTTCAACCGAGACGCCGCGCAGCCGTTCGATCAGCAGAACATCGGGGCCGGGATGCTCTTCATGCGTCATTACGCCGTAGACAACCGGCATACGCACGGTGCCGCTTCGCGCGAGGGTCGATATTTTCCACGCCAGCTGGCGCGCCACCCCCGGCGTCGTAAAGCTGCGCGCCAGCAGCGGCATTGGGTTTCCCTGTGCATCATATAGCGACCACAGCGCCGACGAGGGTTTCTCGCTGACGCACTCCACGCGGCTTAGTTTTTCACCCAGCAGGTGGCTCAGCTCGGTACGCAACTGTTCCATTTCTGATTACCCCTATGAATACTACCGGTTTCATAATGAGCGCCTGCGCCGGGGTTGTCATCGGGTGAGATCAAAATTGACGTAAAAAAGTATGGAATAACGGCCTGGGGATATCCCCTCCTGGCGGAGGGGACGGAGGGATTAACGCAGCTCCGCGCGAACGCGCTCCAGATCTTCCGGTGTATCGACACCCGTACCGGGAACCACTTCCGCCACCGCGACATGGATTTTCTCGCCGTACCACAGCACGCGCAGCTGCTCGAGCATCTCTATTTGCTCCAGCGGGCTCGGTGCCCAGCTAACATAGCGGCGGATAAATCCGGCGCGATAGCCATAAATCCCAATATGGCGCAGCAGCGAATCGCCAACAGCCTCGCGGGATTTGGCGAAACGATCGCGATCCCACGGAATGGTGGCGCGTGAGAAGTAGAGCGCATAGCCCTCAGCATCCATCACGACCTTCACCGCATTCGGATTAAACGCTTCTTCCGCATCGTGGATTGGCACCGCTAAGGTCGCCATACCGCTCGTGCTTGCCGCCAGATTTTCGGCCACCTGCCGCACGATGGCTGGCGGGATCATCGGCTCGTCGCCCTGAATGTTAACGATGATGGTGTCATCGCTGAAGGCGCATTTTTCGACCACTTCGGCAAGGCGTTCGGTACCAGATTGATGATCTTCACGCGTCATGCAGACTTCGCCACCGGCGGCTTCCACCGCATGGGCCACGTCCGGATGGTCGGTAGCAACGATGATACGCTCGGCACCGGATTCGCGCGCGCGTTCCAGAACGTGGACAATCATCGGCTTGCCGTTGATATCCTGGAGCGGTTTCCCTGGCAGGCGGGTAGAAGCAAAGCGCGCGGGGATGATAACCACGAAACTCATGACTGGCTCTCTTCTACAGGAAGCGGGCGCGCTTCGGTTTCCAGCAGTACGGGAATGCCTTCACGCAGCGGAAAAGCCAGGCGATCAAGTTTGCAGATCAGTTCTTGCTTATCCTGGCTGTAATACAGCTTACCGTTACAAACCGGACAGGCGATAATTTCAAGTAAACGGTGATCCATGATTCCTCCAGATGGACCGAATAGATTCTTCAGCAGCATATCACACGTGGGCTCAGGCGGCGTCAATTTCCCAACCCTGCTGCAGGCCGGCAAAAAGCGCCGGAGGTAGCCGTCCGCAGGTCACTCGCGCGGCGCCCTGCCAGAGGGCAAAATCATCAATGGCGCGTTTTAGCCCACTCTCCAGCCCGGACGTCACCTTTACCCCCTCTTCCAGCCACAGGGCGATAATTTCCAGCACGCCGGTTTTACGGTGCATTTTGCTGTCCATTCTGCCAACCAGTCTCCCCTGGTGCAGCAGCGGTAACACAAAATAGCCGTACTGCCGTTTCGGCGCGGGGGTGTAGCACTCCAGGCGGTAGGTAAAGCTAAACAGCTGTTCCGCTCGTTTGCGATCCCATACGACCGGATCGAAAGGCGAGAGCACGGCGCTGTGGCTGGCGGCGAGCCTGCCGCCGGGAGAGGACTCCAGCAGCGTCAGGGCATCACGGTGAAGCCACATTTCGCCCAGCGTCTCAACGTTAACCGGCACCACCAGCCCCTCATCCTGCCAACTCGCCAGCAGCAGCGGCAGCGGGGGCTGACGCAGACGATAATAATCCGCCAGCCACTGCGCGCGAAAAATCCCCAGGCTACGAGCGCTATTGCGTAACATAATGGCTTCAGCCTGCTCCTGAGAGAGCCCATCTCGCGCATCGTCCCAGTTCGGCATCACCCGATGGGTCAGGTCGTAAACGCGCTGAAAATTACGCCGCTCGATAACCATCACTTCACCGGCGGTAAATAAACCTTCAAGATGGCGCTTATGCGGTTTCCACTCCCACCAGCCGCTGGCGCCTTTGCGCGGATGCTCGAAGTCGGCCGAGCGCACCGGGCCATTTTCAGCAATATGGGCCAGCAGCTCCTGAATGCCTGCGGCGTGCTCGGTCATCCACACTTTGTGATATTTCCAGCCCATGTTATCCGGCGCCAACATGCGGTGACGCACCAGCGAAAAGTCGCTGCGCGGTAAAAAGCAGGCTTCGTGCGCCCAGTACTCCATCAGCTCGCCGGCGCGGAGCGCCTCGTCCAGCCAGCCCTGAGGATAGCGGCCAAGGCGGCTAAAAAGCACCAGGTAAGGACTGCGGGCAACCACGTTGATGGTATCGATTTGCAGCAGGGACATCTGCCTGATGGTCTGTAGAATGTCCTCGGGCCTGGCGCGACGACGGGGCTTTTTCAGCAGCCCCTGCGCGGCGAGGTGGAGATGGCGGGCATCTTTAAGCGAGAGGGACAATACCGGCATGCAGCTACTCCGTTAAGGGTTCAGGCGCAAGCGGTGATGGACAAAATCAGCGTTGCGCCAGCGTAATTAAGTCAGTGAGCAACCGCTGCGCGCGTTCATCAGTCATTATCGCGTCGACCGGGAGATACCACCAGTTTGCCTGCGCAAACTCGCGGCACTTCACCGCGTCTTTTTCGGTCATCAGCAGAGTTTGCCGCGCTGTCGCCAGGGCGGCGACAGCGCTCTGCGTCAATGCCTGATGATCGGCCAGGGCAACGGTTTTGACCGGCTGTACGCCGCAGCTTTCAAGAGTGGCGAAGAAACGCGGAGGGTGGCCGATTCCGGCCATCGCCACCACGTTGTCAAACGCCGCGACATCCCGGCGTTCACCGGTCAGCAGATTCACCGCCAGTCCGGGGCGAAGCTGCATCGGAATTTCTCCCGGGCGGGCGAGGCCCCCGTTAACAATAACCGCATCCACGCTGCGTAAACGCGAAGCGCGCTCACGCATAGGCCCGGCGGGCAGCCACCAGCCGTTGCCAAAACGGCGCACGCCGTCAATCACCACAATTTCTTTGTCGCGCGCCAGCTTATAGTGCTGCAGGCCATCATCAGTGACGATAAGCTGAAGATCCTTGGCGGCAAGCAGGGCCTGTACCGCATCGCTGCGTACCGGCGAGACGGCAACCGGCGCGCCGGTACGCTGGTAAATCAGTACCGGCTCATCCCCCGCTTCCCCGGTGCGGGTATCCGGATTAAGCAGCAGCGGATAGCTCGCTGCTTTACCGCCGTAGCCGCGTGAAACGACACCAACGCGAATACCGCGCTGCTGGAGCTGTTCCACCAGCCAGACGACAACCGGCGTTTTACCATTGCCGCCTGCGGTCAGGTTACCCACCACCACGACCGGCACCGGCGCTCGCCAGGCTTTTCGCCAGCCCAGTTTATAGCTAAGCCGTATCAACCCGCTCACCAGGCCATAGAGCCAGGAGAGCGGAAGCAGCAGCCGCCATAAGGGCGACTCACCGGACCAGATACGAGCAATCATGCGCCGAACTGCATCTTATGCAGCTGAGCGTAGACGCCCTTGTGCTCAAGCAGATCGGTATGGCTGCCGCGCTCAACGATCTGGCCATCTTCCACCACCACGATCTCATCAGCCTGCTCAATCGTCGACAGACGGTGGGCAATAACCAGCGAGGTGCGGTTTTTCTGCAGTTCGTCCAGCGCGGCCTGAATCGCGCGTTCGGATTCGGTATCCAGCGCCGATGTGGCTTCGTCGAGGATCAGGATCGGGCTGTTACGCAGCAGGGCGCGAGCGATTGCGATACGCTGACGCTGGCCGCCGGAAAGCATCACGCCGTTTTCACCGATAATCGTATCCAGGCCATTGTCCATTTTGTTGATAAAATCCATGGCATAAGCCATACGCGCCGCTTCCTCAATCTGCTCGCGGCTGTACTCTTCGGTACGCGCATAGGCGATGTTGTTCGCTACGGTATCGTTAAAGAGATGGACGTTTTGCGACACCAGCGCAACCTGATCGCGCAGGGAGCTCAGGGTGTATTCACGCAGGTCGTGGCCGTCCAGCAAGATCTGTCCATCATCAACATCGTAGAAACGCGTAATAAGGCTGGCGATGGTCGACTTACCCGAGCCCGAGCGCCCGACCAGCGCCACGGTTTTCCCTTCCGGAATATTCAGGTCGATATTGCGCAGGGCGGCGACTTCGCGTCCTGGGTATCTGAAGGTGACGTTTTTAAATTCGAGGTTGCCCTTCGCGCGTTCGATAACCCGCGTGCCTTCATCCTTCTCCTGCTCGGAATCAAGAATGGCGAAAAGGGTCTGACAGGCGGCCATCCCGCGCTGGAACTGCGCGTTGACGTTAGTCAGCGATTTCAGCGGGCGCATCAGCGCGATCATCGAGGAGAAAACAACGGTGATGGTCCCGGCCGTCAGCGTCTCCATCACGCTCGGGAAGCTGGCAGCATAGAGCACGAAAGCCAGAGCCAGAGAGGCGATCAGCTGGATAATCGGATCAGAAATTGACGACGCGGAGACCATTTTCATCCCCTGCAGACGCATCTTATTGCTGACTTTATCAAAACGTTTGGTTTCGACGGCCTGGCCGCCAAACATCAGCACTTCTTTGTGCCCTTTCAGCATCTGCTCTGCGCTGGTCGTCACCTGTCCCATGGTGTTCTGCATATTCTTGCTGATATTACGAAAACGCTTCGAGACCACGCGAATAGCAATAGACACGATCGGCGCCAGCACGATCAGAATCACTGACAGTTGCCAGCTGTAGTAGAACATCATAACGAACAGGCCAATAATCGATGCGCCTTCACGCACAACGGTAATCAGCGCGCTGGAGGAAGAGGACGCGACCTGCTCAGAATCATAGGTAATACGCGATAACAGCGTCCCGGTGGACTGTTTGTCAAAGAAGGCAACCGGCATCCCCATCATATGGCTGAATAAACGACGGCGCATCGTCATCACGACTTTGCCGGACACCCAGGAGATACAGTAGCTTGAAACGTAGCTGGTAATACCGCGCAGAATCATTAACCCGATCACCACCAGCGGCATCCATATCAGCACTGAGCGATCCGTTTTACCAAAACCATCATCCAATAACGGTTTAAGAAGCGATAGCATGAAGGTATCACTAGCCGCGTTAAGCACTAACGCTACCGCTGCAACGATTAGCCCGGGTTTAAACGGCGCTATAATCGGCCAGAGTCGGCGGAAGGTCTGCCACGTGGAGAGATCTTTATCGTTCTGCATTCAATAAACCAGCTTGTGTTGAAATAGCCGCATATTCTACCCGTTCTACGCCTTCCCGCCAAACCACTGATGATACCAACGAGGTAAAACTTGATCCCGTAAGCCATGGATTTGCCAGCCGTCCGGGGAAAAAACGACCGTAATTTGCCCCTGATGCGGCGTATCGAACCATTGATAACGCTGATTCCGGTAGCGCTGAATCACTTTCGCTGATGGCATACGCCAGGCGTTATAGCGAGAAGCGGAAGCAAGCGCCGCCTTGCCGCCAACGCTCCGCAGCAGGGCTATCCCTGACGAGGTATTACTGCCGTGGTGCGGAACCTGGATAAGTGTAGACGCAAGATGCTGCCAGTAGTGGCTAATCATCGCCAGCTCCGCCGGCGTTTCAATATCCCCGGTCAGCAGAATACTGTACTGCCCATCGTCAATTCGCACCACGCAAGAGCGATTATTTCCCGCTTTTGTCGCCCCAGGCAGCGGCCAAAGCGCGCGAAAGGTTAAGCCTCGCCACTGCCAGGTTTCTCCGCGTCGGCACGCTAAATGACCAGCCCAGCCCAGCGGGCTGCGCACCGCTGTCTGCGGCCATGCTTTTAACACTGAGTTGAGCCCACCGCGGTGATCGAGATGCTCGTGGCTGAGAACGATCCCCTCCAGCTGCAAATGATGCCAGCGTAGCCACGGGATAATAATCTGCTGGCCGCTGTCGCCATCAGGCCAGGCAAGCCCGGTGTCATAGAGAAACGCCGCGCCCTGACGTTCAATGACCACCGCCAGCCCCTGCCCTACGTCCAGCATAGTGGCTCGCCATTCGTCAACTGAGGCGCTTCGCCAGAACGGCCTGCTCAGCAGCACGAGGCAGGTCAAGCAAAATGCGGGCGCCGTCCGCCAGGCGTGAAAGCGCCAGACGATCAGCGCCAGCCACGGCACTATGCTTATCCCAAGCCAGCGAGCGTCAAGCCCCAGCCAGCCGGGCGGCAGCTGGCGTAATAACCAGAATAAGATAGCCAGGATCCTGTCCGCTGATTGCCAGACCGCCATCTCAATGATAGACGGCGCGCAGAGGTGTAAAAACATGGCTGCCAGGATCAACGGGACGACGACAAAGGTCACCAGAGGCACGGCGATAAAGTTGGCGACCACGGACGTTAAGCTTATACCGTGAAACAGAGCGATCTGTAGAGGAGCGAGCAGGAACATCAATCCGATCTGTAGGTGGCATAACGCAAGGCTTTGACGCAGTAGCCAGTTCTTTTTGCCGCCCGGCATCGGCGCCAGTTGATACCAGAAAATAAGCGCCGCTACGGCGAACGCGGATAGCCACAGGCTTTCGGATAACATTGCCAGCGGATCGGCAAACAGTATTGCGCCAATGCAGCAGACCCATAGCTGCCATGGCGACCAGCGTTTTCCGGATAGCCTTAGCGCGCCCCCCGCAGCCAGCGCGACGCAGGTGCGCAGCGCCGGCGGCTGCATGCCGGTTAGCCCAGCGTAAAATATCGCGCTCGCAAGGCCCATAAGCAGCGGCGCCCGCCAGCCAAGCCAGCGGCACGGGAGAAAGAATTGCGCGCCCCTGAGCAGCAACCAGCCCAGAGAAGCCCCCAGCGCGATATGTAAGCCAGAAATCGCCATCAGGTGCGATATGCCGGTTTCCTGCATCAGGGATTTTATCTCGCGAGGTATCGCCAGACGCTCCCCCATGCCTAACCCTAGCATCACCGATTGCCACGGCAACGCGGCCAGCGTGTGATTCAGCGAAGCCAGATAACGCGCTCGCAAACTGCAGTTTCGCTCCCGGATTTCAGCCGTGATAAAGCGCCCGGTTAACGGACGATGCTGCGCTAATGCATAGCGTTGGCTATCGAAACCGCCATCGTTGAGCTGACCGTGGACTGGACGCGCCCGCAGCGTCATGGCCCAAACCTGGCCTGCGCAGGGCGTTTCTGGCAAATAGTTGCCGTAGAGGCTAATCCCCGGAGCAGGAAACAGCCGACGCCCATCCAGACGAATAATTTTGCCCTGATGCGTTGTCTGCCCGTCCGTTGCGGTCAGCTCAACTTCAACCCGCTGATTCCTGTCCGTTAACCTCTCTGTCGGCCATAGCGTCTGGCGAGCGCTGAGCACTCCCCAGACAAAAAACAGCGTTATCAATGCCGCGTATTGCGCAGGTCTGCGCCGACATTGCGCAATGAGTAGCGCCAGGACCATTAACCCCCAGGTAACCCACCGCCCGGGCAGAACGGGCAACCAGAGTAGCGGCAGGATACCGATAATCACGCAGCCCGCAAGTTGTGGTAAACGCATGAGCACCTCCCTGTCAGAGGGAGTGTTACGCTAAACAGGCAGGCTGTCTCTGAGGACGGAGAGAAACTGCATCGCGCTATCCAGAGAATTTACTTTTCTGGTGCAACAGAACCTGCGTTTTGCGAGGTAGCTTCAAAGAGAGATTAAAAGTCATAAAAAAAGCACCCGAGGGTGCTTTTTTAACGTTTAAGTATGTTGTCGCCGATCGGCGAAACTTACTCTTCGTAAATATTGGCGCGGTCGCGTAATTCTTTGCCCGGCTTAAAGTGCGGAACGTATTTACCTTCCAGTTCAACTTTATCGCCAGTTTTTGGGTTACGCCCGGTGCGGGGTGCTCGATAATGCAGAGAGAAGCTGCCGAAACCGCGGATTTCAATGCGCTCGCCTTGAGCAAGCGTTGAGGCCATATGCTCCAGCATTTCTTTAACAGCATCTTCCACTGCTTTCGCAGGAATGTGAGATTGCTGGCTGGCAAGTCTTTCTATCAATTCTGACTTGGTCATTATTCCTCCGGTTTCCTTCAAGGCAAAATTAGCTAACAGCTTAAACAAGGGCGGCCGTAGCCGCCCTTTGTGCTTGATTACAGGACGAATCCCGCAATCTGTCAAGTAAACTCGTCGTAATTCAGGTTGTTGTAACCCGAAAGACTAAGATTACTCGCCTTTAGCTGCTTTGAAAGCTTCAGCCATTGCGTTGTTAGAGAAGTTTGCATCTTCCTGTTTGTTAACAGTTGCGATTGCATCTTTCTCGTCAGCTTCGTCTTTCGCACGAACAGACAGGCTGATTGCGCGGTTTTTACGATCAACGCCGGTGAATTTAGCTTCAACGTCGTCGCCAACGCTCAGAACCAGAGTTGCATCTTCAACGCGGTCACGGGAAGCTTCAGAAGCGCGCAGGTAACCTTCAACGCCGTCAGCCAGCTCTACGGTTGCGCCTTTAGCGTCAACTGCAGTCACTTTACCGTTTACGATTGCGCCTTTCTTGTTCAGTGCAACCCAGTTGTTGAACGGATCTTCTGCGAGCTGTTTAACGCCCAGAGAGATACGCTCACGCTCTGCGTCAACCTGCAGAACAACTGCTGCGATTTCGTCGCCTTTTTTGTATTCACGAACTGCTTCTTCGCCTGCAACGTTCCAGGAGATGTCAGACAGGTGAACCAGGCCGTCGATGCCGCCGTCCAGGCCGATGAAGATACCGAAGTCAGTGATAGACTTGATTTTACCTTCAACACGGTCACCCTTGTTGTGGGTTTCCGCGAACTGCTGCCATGGGTTGTTTTTGCACTGCTTCAGGCCCAGGGAGATACGACGACGTTCTTCGTCGATATCCAGAACCATAACTTCCACTACATCGCCAACGTTAACAACTTTGGACGGGTGGATGTTTTTGTTGGTCCAGTCCATTTCGGAAACGTGAACCAGGCCTTCAACGCCTTCTTCGATTTCAACGAAGCAGCCGTAGTCGGTCAGGTTGGTCACGCGACCGGTCAGTTTGGTACCTTCCGGATAACGTTTAGCGATAGCTACCCACGGATCTTCGCCCAGCTGTTTCAGGCCCAGAGATACACGAGTACGTTCGCGGTCGAACTTCAGCACTTTAACAGTGATTTCGTCGCCAACGTTTACGATTTCGCTCGGATGCTTAACGCGTTTCCATGCCATATCGGTAATGTGCAGCAGGCCGTCAACGCCGCCCAGATCAACGAATGCACCGTAGTCAGTGAGGTTCTTAACGATACCTTTAACTTCCATGCCTTCCTGCAGGTTTTCCAGCAGCTGATCGCGCTCTGCGCTGTTTTCGGATTCGATAACGGCACGACGAGAAACAACAACGTTGTTACGTTTCTGGTCCAGCTTGATGACTTTGAATTCAAGCTCTTTGCCTTCCAGGTGCAGCGTGTCGCGCACCGGACGAACGTCTACCAGGGAGCCCGGCAGGAACGCACGAATACCATTCAGCTCAACAGTGAAGCCACCTTTAACTTTGCCGTTGATAATACCGACTACAGTTTCAGCGTCTTCGTAAGCTTTTTCCAGCGTGATCCAAGCTTCGTGACGTTTAGCTTTCTCACGGGACAGCAGGGTTTCACCGAAGCCGTCTTCTACTGCATCCAGAGCAACGTCAACTTCGTCACCAACCTGGATTTCCAGCTCGCCCTGGGCGTTTTTGAACTGCTCTGCCGGAATGGCAGACTCAGATTTCAGACCGGCGTCAACCAGTACTACGTCTTTGTCGATAGCAACAACAACACCACGAACGATGGAACCCGGACGGGTTTCGATTGTTTTTAAGGATTCTTCAAATAGTTGAGCAAAAGATTCAGTCATGTTTAATCTTCAGGTTTCATATTTAACGTCCACCTGGCTCCATGCCGGATGGGGTTGTTTAACATACCCGCTAACACTCCATTGCTGCGGGGGTACTGCTAAAATTCGGAGGCTCTTGTGCTTTTTCGATAAGACAATTAAGCGGAAGCCAGTTTTTCGCGCGCATATTGTAGCGCTTTTTCAATCACTTGCTCAATGTTTAGTTCTGTTGAATCAAGAACTAAAGCATCGGCAGCCGGGATCAGCGGCGCGACTGTACGATTGCGATCGCGATCGTCGCGCTCTTTTATCTCGGATAAAAGGCGATCAAAGTTAACACTAAAGCCCTTTTCCTGCAACTGGAGCATGCGGCGATGAGCACGTTCTTCCGCGGAAGCGTCAAGGAAAATTTTCACCGGCGCATCAGGGAATACGACGGTGCCCATATCGCGTCCGTCGGCGATCAGGCCCGGCAATTCGCGAAAGGCTCGCTGGCGGCGGAGCAATGCTTCACGCACGCGAGGAAAAGCAGCCACTTTAGATGCCGTGTTGGCAACATCCTGAGTGCGAATTTCAGCGCTAACATCCTCCCCCTCCAGAACCACTTCCAGGCTACCGTCAGTAGAGACAAAACGCACATCCAGGTGCGCAGCCAGCGGCACCAGCGCCTCTTCGGATTCCACATCCACATGATGATGTAGGGCCGCGAGAGCAAGCACGCGATAAATCGCCCCAGAATCGAGCAGATGCCAGCCCAGCGTTTCTGCCATTGCCTTGCATAAGGTGCCTTTGCCCGCACCGCCAGGCCCATCAATGGTGATTACCGGAACTGTTGCCGTCATCTTTTTCTCCTTCAGCAGGGCGCATCAATATATAAACGCCGCGCATTATACGCATCTCTACGACAGAAAGTGAGCATTGCTTGTAAATTACGGATAACAGGAAATCTCCTGCGGAAGAATTGTGCAATTATAGCGGGCTGTCAGAGCAACAGCCCGGAAGATGATGTCGTTTTACTGTTTATCTGCGGCGATACGGTCGCGAATATGCTGCGCGCGTTCTGTTGAAGGTGGGTGTGAATCGAACAGAGATTTGCTACGCCCGGCGTCAAGACTGGCCAGTTTTTCGAAGCTTCCCACCAAGCCTTGGGTGCTGATTTTGCGCTTCTTCAGCAAATCGTAAGAGAAATCATCGGCGTCCGACTCCTGCGAACGAGAGAAGGCTGAGTTGATCATCCCCTCGCCAATGTCGCCCAACTGGGATTTTGACAGACTTGCAGCCGCTCCGCCGGTTGCCGAAATGGCATCACGCGCGGCGACGGTTGCATACGCGGTTTGCATCGCTTTACGCGAGTGGCCCAGCGCGACGTGACCCAGTTCATGGCCCAGTACAGCTTCAACTTCATTATCGGTCATCATGTCCATCAGGCCGCTATAGACGCGCACGCAGCCGTTGGCCATTGCCCAGGCATTGACATCTGACGTCATATAAACCTTATAGTTTACCGGGGTACCGTTGATGTTATTTCCAAGCGCTTTGGCAATTTTATTCAGACGTTTGGTGTACTTACTTGAAGCGCCGGCCTGTTTATTTTCGCTATCCATTTGCTTACAAGCATCGTCGGAAAGCGCTTTGACTTCAGCGTCAGAAAGCGTTGCCGCTTTGTAGGCCGTCATCCCTGAACTTACGAGGGCGTTGGTGTCCATCCCCTGCATATTTTTACAACCTGCCAACAACGTGGCGGAAACCGCTAAAGCCAGCATTACTTTTGTATTTCTCATATCAATCATCCATTGATTTTCATATTAAATGCTTATAAATCCTGCATTTACAAGCAGCCAAGGCTAGCATTTAGTTTCCCGCCCGACAAGCAGACATAAAAAAACGCCGACACGATGGTCGGCGTTTTTACCTTAAACTCACGTCATTCAGGCCGGCGTACTGATTCGCGCCAGCTGCTCGAAGTAGTCCGGGAACGTTTTCGCCGTACATTTCGGGTCAAGGATGGTGACCGGCGTATCGGAAAGTGCCACCAGCGAGAAGCACATTGCCATACGGTGGTCGTTCCAGGTGCCGATCTCAGCAAACTGAAGCTTCGCAGGTGGAGTAATGCGGATGTAATCCTCCCCCTCTTCAACCTCTGCTCCCACTTTACGCAGCTCCGTGGCCATAGCAAACAGACGGTCGGTCTCTTTGACCCGCCAGTTATAGATGTTGCGCAGAGTCGTGGTGCCTTTCGCAAACAGGGCTGCCGTGGCGATCGTCATCGCCGCATCCGGAATATGATTCATATCCATATCGATGGCGTTCAGTTCACCATGGGTGCAGGCAATAAAGTCATCGCCCCAGGTAACGGTTGCGCCCATTTTTTCCAGCACATCGGCAAAACGGATATCACCCTGTACGCTGTTGCGGCCAATACCGGTGACCTTCACCGTACCGCCTTTGATCGCGCCAGCGGCGAGGAAGTAGGATGCCGAGGAGGCATCGCCTTCCACCAGATAGTCGCCCGGCGCGAGGTAGTGTTGATTGCCGCGCACGATAAAGCGCTGATAAGACTGGTTTTCAACCTCAACGCCAAAGGTTTTCATCAGGTGCAGCGTGATATCGATATAAGGTTTGGAAACCAGATCGCCTTTAATCACGATCGCGGTATCCTGCGGCGCCAGCGGAGCCGCCATCAGCAGCGCGGTCAGAAACTGGCTGGAAACGCTGCCGTCCACTTCAACCTGGCCGCCGCTGAAACCGCCGCGCAGGCGCAGCGGCGGGTAGTTTTCCTGCTCCAGGTAATCAATCTGCGCTCCGCCCTGACGCAGCGCGTCAACCAGGTGGCCAATCGGCCGCTCTTTCATTCGCGGTTCGCCGGTCAGCACAATATCGTTACGGCCTAAACATAACGCAGCCGCCAGCGGACGCATCGCCGTTCCAGCATTACCGAGGAACAGTTCTAGTGCTTCAGCCGCCTGCAGAGGGCCGCCGTTGCCGGTGACTTCACAGCGAGTACGATCGGAAGACAGGGTATAATGAACTCCCAGCGCGCTCAGGGCATTCAGCATGTGGCGTACATCGTCGCTATCCAGCAGGTTGGTCAGCACCGTAGTGCCCCGGGCCAAAGCCGCCAGCAGCAAGGCACGGTTAGAAACACTCTTGGACCCGGGCAGGTTAATCGTGCCATCTACGCGTGCGATGGGTTGTAACGTCAGGGATTCCATTAAACTCAACTCTCAAACAAACAGAATAAAAACCCCGCAGAGCGGCTGCGGGGATGAAAAACACGACAGCGATTAACCGTGACGGCGTTCGAAGTCCTGCATAAAGTCGGTCAGCGCCTTCACGCCCGCCAGCGGCATGGCGTTATAGATGGAAGCACGCATGCCGCCCACGACGCGGTGGCCCTTCAGCGCATGCAGACCGGCGGCAAAGGACTCTTCGAGGAACAGTTTATCAAGCGCGCTGTCCGCCAGCTGGAACGGCACGTTCATGCGCGAGCGGTTCGCCGCAGCGACATCGTTGCGATAGAAAGCGCTGTTATCGATGGTGCTATAGAGCAGGTCGGCTTTCTGCTGGTTGATTTTATCCATAGCGGCAACCCCGCCCTGCTCTTTCAGCCATTTAAACACCAGACCTGACAGGTACCAGGCAAATGTCGGCGGCGTGTTAAACATGGAGTCATTGGCGGACAGAATGGAGTAATCCAGAATCGATGGGCAGGCTACGCTGGCTTTACCCAGCAGATCTTCGCGCACAATAATCAGCGTCAGACCAGCAGGGCCGATGTTTTTCTGCGCGCCGGCGTAGATCACGCCATAGCGGCTAACGTCAATTTCACGGGATAAAATCGTCGATGACAAATCCGCCGTGACGACCACATCGTCGCCAAAGTTTGGCGCTTCTTCAATGGCAATACCGTCAATGGTTTCGTTCGGACAGTAGTGCAGGTAGGCAGCGCCCGGAGTCAGCTGCCATTCGCTCATCGGCTTAACCGCGCGCAGGCCGTCAACGGTAATTTTGGCATCGATCACGTTCGGCGTGCAGTATTTATGCGCTTCTTTTACCGCGCTGGCCGCCCAGTAGCCGGCATCGACGTAGTCGGCAACGGTTTTATCGCCAAGCAGGTTCAGCGGGATACCGGCAAACTGTCCGCGACCGCCGCCGTGGCAGAATAAAACTTTATAATTGGAAGGAATATTGAGCAGGGAGCGAAAATCCTGTTCCGCCTCTTCAGCCACCTTAATGAACTCTTTGCCACGGTGGCTGATTTCCATCACCGACGTTCCCAAACCGTTCCAGTCGCACAGTTCCTTTTGCGCCAGTTTGAGTACTTCCGCCGGCAGCATTGCCGGGCCTGAACTGAAGTTATAGACCTGAGCCATTTCCCCTCACCACTTGCTATGTTATTTACCCGCGAACCGTCGCGGGCATAAGTTATTCCTGTGGCTATCGGTTTTATCATTCAGTGACACGCACCGCAATGGCTAAAACTGAGCGTCGGGGAAATGCGGCCTCGCTCACACAAAAGAATCTGCCAGCTTGACGGCATAAAACCGACATAATTGCTGTCAAGTGACTCTTTTTGCCCGGCTGACCTTCGACCATTCTGCATTTGCGCAGCGAGGGCATAATTGTTTATCCCCGGCGCGTAGCGTAAGGATTGCGCTACAGCGAACGCAGGCATAATGGTCATCCCGGGGAATAGTGGTAAAACGATCGGTAAAGCGGGAAGGAAGAATGGAGAGTCCGGCTTTAACATCTTCATCCTCGTAGAAATAGAGGCTGATCTGGCCGTTGGTTTCCAGAATAGCCAGCCGCACCTGTCCCAGTTGTTCAACCCCGCTGATTCTCAGCTCCATAAAAAATTCAAATTCGGTCATGTTTTCCGCCTGCAGTTTCTCCCATGCCAGCTCGCCGTTTTCCACAACAATAATCGGCTTGCCTTCCAGCAGATCCTCAAGTTTTTCGCTATGCCCCATCAGCCACATAATCAATCGATACAGCAGCGCCAGCGTAATAAAAACCGCCAGTACCGGCAGCATAGGGACGTCATCGTAAAATGCGACGTCGCCCGCGGCCGAACCGAGAGTCAAAATGATGAGCACTTCGAACAGAGACATCTGACGAACGCCCCGCCGCCCGGTTATCTTGAGAAAAATAAATACCAGTACGAAGGTGTAGAGGCTCCGTAATGCCACCTCGGCCAGAAATTCCACGGGCACTTTATCCAGTGCCATACGATGCCAGTCAAATGTCTTCATGTTTTACGCCTGAACAGTTATTGAGTGACATAAGCATAGCCAGACGATGGAGATAGCACCCGTCATCTAAAACCCGTATCATTGCGCGCTTTACGTACGATAAAAGTGACCGCCATGACTCAAACATTTATACCCGGCAAAGATGCCGCCCTGGAAGATTCCATCGCTCGCTTCCAGCAGAAGTTGCTCGACCTCGGATTTGATATTGAAGAGGCCTCATGGCTCAACCCGGTACCGCACGTCTGGTCAGTGCATATCCGCGATAAAGAGTGCGCCCTGTGCTTCACCAACGGCAAAGGCGCCACCAAGAAAGCCGCGCTGGCCTCCGCGCTCGGAGAGTACTTTGAGCGCCTCTCGACTAACTATTTCTTTGCCGATTTCTGGCTGGGCGAGACCATCGCGAATGGCCCTTTCGTCCATTACCCTAATGAAAAATGGTTCCCGTTAACCGACGATGACGACGTGCCGGAAGGCCTGCTGGATGCCCGCCTGCGCGCGTTCTACGATCCTGACGAGCAGTTAACCGCCAGCATGCTGGTGGATCTGCAGTCTGGTAATGACGAGCGCGGCGTCTGCGGCCTGCCGTTCACCCGTCAGTCTGATGGTGAAACGATCTATATTCCGATGAATATCGTCGGCAACCTGTACGTTTCTAACGGGATGTCCGCGGGCAACACCCGCAACGAAGCCCGCGTTCAGGGGCTTTCGGAAGTGTTTGAACGCCATATTAAGAACCGCATTATCGCCGAGAGCATCAGCCTGCCGGAGATCCCTGCGGAGGTGATGGCGCGGTATCCGGGCGTAGTAGAATCGATCAATAAGCTGGAGGCCGAAGGCTTCCCGATTTTCGCATATGATGGTTCGCTCGGCGGCAAATATCCGGTTATCTGCGTCGTACTGTTTAACCCGGCTAACGGCACCTGTTTCGCCTCTTTCGGCGCACATCCCGATTTCGGCGTGGCGCTGGAACGTACCGTTACCGAACTGCTACAGGGCCGCAGCCTGAAAGATCTCGACGTTTTCACGCCGCCAACCTTCGATGATGAAGAAGTCGCCGAACATGCGAACCTTGAAACGCACTTTATCGACTCCAGCGGCCTGATCTCCTGGGATATGTTTAAGCAGGATGCCGACTATCCGTTCGTGGACTGGAGCTTCTCCGGGACCACGGATGAAGAGTTCGCCACTCTGATGGCTATCTTTAAACAAGAAGATAAAGAAGTTTACATCGCCGATTACGAACACCTGAGCGTCTACGCCTGCCGAATCATTGTCCCGGGCATGTCTGATATCTATCCGGCGGAAGACCTTTGGCTGGCGAATAACAGCATGGGCGCGCCTCTGCGGGAAACGATTCTTTCCCTGCCGGAAAGCGAGTGGGAAAAAGAAGATTATCTGGCGCTTATCGAACAAATGGACGATGAAGGCCTCGATGATTTCACCCGCGTGCGCGAACTGCTGGGTCTGGCGACCGGCAAAGACAACGGCTGGTATACCCTGCGCATTGGCGAGCTGAAAGCAATGCTGGCGCTGGCGGGCGGCGATCTCGAGCAGGCGTTGATCTGGACCGAGTGGACGATGGAGTTCAACGCCTCCATCTTTAGCGCCGAGCGCGCCAATTACTACCGCTGCCTGCAAACCCTGCTGCTACTGAGCCAGGAAGAAGAGCGTCAGCCGCTGCAGTATCTGAACGCTTTTGTGCGCATGTACGGCGCCGATGCCGTAGAAGCTGCCAGCGCCGCGCTCAGCGGAGAAGCACCGTTTTATGGGCTGCAGGCCGTTGACAGCGATTTGATGGCTTTCCCGGCTCATCAGTCGTTATTGAAGGCCTATGAAAAGCTACAGCGCGCGAAAGCCGCATTTTGGGCTAAATAAAGCGTTTCTTCCGTTAAAATGACGATAACAGGGGGTCGACTGCGACCCCTTTTTCCTGTTTTGCACTATTTCCGCCGATGTTGTAGCTATAAAGTTAATTAGTGGTGAGAAATAATAAAATACTGCCGCAAATATTGTTAATTTTAATAAAAATACCCCATTTTAATTAACCGAAAAACGGGGGCAAAATGAAAATAATCAACATTATTTGTAAATTTTAAAATTTATTTTTTTATTAAAAAACAAAAAGTTAACTAAAAAAATAAGCAAACCCACACACTAAAAAGGCCTATAGTTCCGGTAGGATATGATCTACATCAAATTCCCTTCTATAATGCTTTGTTAGTATCTCACCGCCAACTTACATAAAGAGAGAGTTAGTGTGAAAGCTGACAACCCTTTTGATCTTTTACTCCCTGCTGCCATGGCGAAAGTCGCCGAAGAAGCGGGCGTCTATAAAGCGACAAAACATCCGATAAAGACGTTTTATCTGGCTATCACCGCAGGTGTCTTCATCTCTATCGCTTTTGTTTTCTATATTACCGCGACAACCGGCACGGCCGGGATGCCATTCGGGGTTGCCAAACTGATTGGGGGCATCTGCTTCTCACTGGGTTTGATTCTCTGCGTTATTTGCGGTGCCGACCTGTTTACCTCAACCGTTCTTATCGTTGTCGCGAAAGCCAGCGGAAGAATCACATGGGGTCAACTGGCGAAAAACTGGCTCAACGTCTATGTTGGTAACCTGATTGGTTGCTTACTGTTTGTATTGCTGATGTGGCTTTCAGGCGAATATATGACTGCCAACGGTCAATGGGGACTTAACGTTCTGCAAACCGCCGACCACAAAATGCACCATACTTTTGTTGAAGCCGTGTGCCTGGGTATCCTGGCAAACCTGATGGTCTGCCTTGCGGTATGGATGAGTTACTCCGGCCGTAGCCTGATGGATAAAGCCATGATTATGGTTTTACCGGTGGCAATGTTTGTTGCCAGCGGGTTTGAGCATAGTATCGCGAACATGTTTATGATCCCGCTGGGTATCGTTATCCGCGACTTTGCAAGCCCGGAATTCTGGACCGCAGTTGGTTCAACTCCGGAAAGTTTCTCTCACCTGACCGTCATGAACTTCATCACTGATAACCTGATTCCGGTAACTATCGGGAACATCATCGGCGGTGGTCTGCTGGTTGGGTTGACATACTGGGTCATTTACCTGCGTGGCGACGACCATCACTAAGGGTTGTTTCAGGCAGTAAATAAAAAATCCACTTAAGAAGGTAGGTGTTACATGTCCGAGCTTAATGAAAAGTTAGCCACAGCCTGGGAAGGTTTTGCGAAAGGTGACTGGCAGAACGAAGTCAACGTACGCGACTTCATCCAGAAAAACTATACCCCGTACGAAGGTGACGAGTCCTTCCTGGCTGGCGCAACTGACGCGACCACCAAGCTGTGGGACACCGTAATGGAAGGCGTTAAACAGGAAAACCGCACTCACGCGCCTGTTGATTTTGATACTTCCCTTGCGTCCACCATCACTTCTCATGACGCTGGCTACATCGAGAAAGGTCTCGAGAAAATCGTTGGCCTGCAGACTGAAGCGCCGCTGAAACGTGCGATTATCCCGTTCGGTGGTATCAAAATGGTAGAAGGTTCCTGCAAAGCGTACGATCGCGAGCTGGACCCGATGCTGAAGAAAATCTTCACCGAATACCGCAAAACTCATAACCAGGGCGTGTTTGACGTATACACCAAAGACATCCTGAACTGCCGTAAATCTGGCGTTCTGACTGGTCTGCCGGATGCCTATGGCCGTGGTCGTATCATCGGTGACTACCGTCGCGTTGCGCTGTACGGTATCGACTTCCTGATGAAAGACAAATACGCTCAGTTCGTTTCTCTGCAAGAGAAACTGGAAAACGGCGAAGATCTGGAAGCAACCATCCGTCTGCGTGAAGAAATCTCTGAACAGCACCGCGCGCTGGGTCAGATCAAAGAAATGGCGGCTAAATACGGCTGCGATATCTCTGGTCCTGCAACCACCGCTCAGGAAGCTATCCAGTGGACCTACTTCGGTTACCTGGCTGCCGTTAAATCTCAGAACGGCGCAGCAATGTCCTTCGGTCGTACCTCCAGCTTCCTGGACATCTTCATCGAACGTGACCTGAAAGCCGGTAAAATCACCGAGCAAGACGCACAGGAAATGATTGACCACCTGGTCATGAAACTGCGTATGGTTCGTTTCCTGCGTACTCCTGAATATGATGAACTGTTCTCTGGCGACCCGATTTGGGCAACCGAATCTATCGGCGGTATGGGCGTTGACGGCCGTACTCTGGTCACCAAAAACAGCTTCCGTTTCCTGAACACCCTGTACACCATGGGGCCGTCTCCGGAGCCGAACATCACCATTCTGTGGTCTGAAAAACTGCCGCTGAGCTTCAAAAAATACGCTGCGAAAGTGTCCATCGATACCTCTTCTCTGCAGTACGAGAACGATGATCTGATGCGTCCTGACTTCAACAACGATGACTACGCCATCGCTTGCTGCGTAAGCCCGATGGTTGTTGGTAAGCAAATGCAGTTCTTCGGTGCTCGCGCTAACCTGGCGAAAACCATGCTGTACGCAATCAACGGCGGCGTTGATGAAAAACTGAAAATGCAGGTTGGTCCTAAATCTGAACCGATCAAAGGCGACGTCCTGAACTTCGACGAAGTGATGGAGCGCATGGATCACTTCATGGACTGGCTGGCTAAACAGTACGTCACTGCGCTGAACATCATCCACTACATGCACGACAAGTACAGCTACGAAGCTTCACTGATGGCGCTGCACGACCGTGATGTTATCCGCACCATGGCATGCGGTATCGCAGGTCTGTCCGTTGCGGCTGACTCCCTGTCTGCAATCAAATATGCGAAAGTTAAACCGATTCGTGACGAAAACGGTCTGGCTGTCGACTTCGAAATCGAAGGCGAATACCCGCAGTTTGGTAACAACGACTCTCGCGTCGATGATATGGCCGTTGACCTGGTTGAACGTTTCATGAAGAAAATTCAGAAACTGCACACCTACCGCAACGCTATCCCGACTCAGTCCGTGCTGACCATCACCTCTAACGTTGTGTATGGTAAGAAAACCGGTAACACCCCTGACGGTCGTCGCGCTGGCGCTCCGTTCGGACCAGGTGCTAACCCGATGCACGGTCGTGACCAGAAAGGTGCTGTTGCCTCTCTGACCTCCGTTGCGAAACTGCCGTTTGCTTACGCGAAAGATGGTATTTCTTACACCTTCTCTATCGTGCCAAACGCGCTGGGCAAAGACGACGAAGTGCGTAAAACTAACCTTGCCGGCCTGATGGATGGTTACTTCCACCACGAAGCGTCCATCGAAGGTGGTCAGCATCTGAACGTCAACGTCATGAACCGCGAGATGCTGCTCGACGCGATGGAAAACCCGGAAAAATATCCGCAGCTGACCATCCGCGTATCCGGCTACGCAGTACGTTTTAACTCCCTGACTAAAGAACAGCAGCAGGACGTGATTACTCGTACCTTCACTCAGACCATGTAATGGTATTGACTGAAATCGTACAGTAATAAGCGTACAATAAAGGCTCCACGCAAGTGGGGCCTTTTTAGCAATATCATCCTGCCCCAGTCTCTTTTGTCTGCTGTCTATACTTTATGGATAACAGCCAAAACAGACTCGACATAGCCTTTGAGCTGTGCATCTACATAGGCCCCGGATGGGCCAAATTCGGAGATATCACCGCAATGTCAACAATTGGTCGCATTCACTCCTTTGAATCCTGTGGCACCGTCGATGGCCCGGGGATCCGCTTTATCACCTTCTTCCAGGGCTGCCTGATGCGCTGCCTCTATTGCCACAACCGCGACACCTGGGATACCCACGGCGGCAAAGAGATTACCGTTGAAGAGCTGATGAAAGAGGTGGTGACCTATCGCCACTTTATGAACGCTTCCGGCGGCGGCGTGACGGCATCCGGCGGCGAGGCTATCCTGCAGGCCGAATTTGTTCGCGACTGGTTCCGCGCCTGCAAGAAAGAAGGTATTCATACCTGTCTCGATACCAACGGCTTTGTGCGCCGCTACGACCCGGTTATTGATGAACTGCTGGAAGTCACCGATCTGGTGATGCTCGATCTCAAGCAAATGAATGATGAAATTCACCAGAATCTGGTTGGCGTCTCTAACCATCGGACGCTGGAGTTTGCCCGTTACCTGTCAAACAAAAACATCAACGTCTGGATCCGCTACGTTGTGGTCCCGGGCTGGTCCGACGACGACGATTCCGCGCATCGCCTGGGCGAGTTTACCCGTGACATGGGCAACGTCGAGAAGATTGAACTGCTGCCGTACCACGAGCTGGGCAAACACAAATGGGTAGCCATGGGCGAAGAGTACAAGCTGGATGGCGTCCATCCGCCGAAGAAAGAGACCATGGAACGCGTGAAGGGTATTCTCGAGCAGTACGGTCATAAGGTGATGTACTAAGGTTATCTCCCGGTAGACCTTGCGCTACCGGGTTTCTCCTCCAGCGATAAGCATCAGGACATAAAATATTCCGACAGCTTATTCGCCACGCTCTCAATTGAGAAAATCCGCTTCTGATGCGCTTTACGGTATTCCGCATAGCGTTCATCCTGCTCTTCAAGCGCGCTCAGTATCCGGTCAGCCACCATCATTGCCCCGGCAATTTCCGCAAACCCCGATTCGCCTTCCCCTTGTAGGGCCACCGCCGCCTGAAGATTCCAGTCAGACAAACGGGCCAGCGGCGCAAACGTCCCGCGGGTCAGCGACAATATTTTAACGCCCTGCTGCTTTGCCAGCGACAGGGCCTGCATCATATCCGCCGACGCCTGTTCGCTATGCACCACAATAATGCCGGTTTTCTGGTTATCAGAAAGCAACGGCATCGCCGCCGGGTAGGAGCGATCGACAAAGCTTGCCGCCTTACCCATATTGATGAGGTTCATCTGCAGGAATAACGCCACCGGCACCGCCGTGCCCACGGCATAGATAGCGATGCTGTTCAGGGCGTTAAGCCAGTCAGCCGCGGCTTTCAGCTCCTGGCTATCGACAATGGCATTACTGTCGCGAATGCTCGCCAGCACCGGCGCAATCTCTTCGCTCTCGTTGCTACCGCTATCTTCCAAACGCGCGGCGCCCTGCTCCATCGCCAGCGCGGTTCTGAAATCCGAGAAACCTTTAAAACCAAAGGCCCGACAAAAACGGGTGATGCTGCCCTCACTGGTATCAATGGAGTCGGCCAGTTCTGAAATCGTGTGACGCATCACAAAGTCAGGATTCTCCGTAATAAAACGGCCCACTTTCTCCAGTATTGGGCTTAGCCCTGAAGCTCCATTTCTTATGCTAATCAACAAGTTGTTGTCTATATAGCTCATTTTTCGCCCTATTTGCTCAAAATGCAAACACAGTCACATCTTTCGGCCTGCGGTAAAGATAATAATTATTATCTCACACAAACAAATAAAAATAATTATTTTTACACACAGGAGAACATCGAATGAAAGGTCTCATAGTCTGTCGTACCGGTATGGGCAGCTCCTTAATGCTCAAAATCAAAGCCCAAAAAATCATCGACAAACACGGCTGGGATATCGAACTGGAACACGACATCCTCTCAGGCTTACGCACCTGGCGAGACATTGATTTTGTCATCACTATGCGCGATCTCACCGATGAAGTCGAAGCCGCCGGATTCAGAGCTGTCGGCATTACCGACCTGATGAACAGTGAAGAGATGGAGTCTGCGCTCACTGACATCGTTCAAAGCAACTAACCTCTCCCGGAGGCAATATGGATTTCCTCAGATTTATTGTATTCGACATTCTGGGCGTAACCCCACTTTTAGTTGGCTTTATTGCATTAATCGGCCTGTTAATCCAACGTAAGCCGATTGAAAAAGTGCTTTCCGGCACCTTCAAGACCATCGTCGGTTTTCTGGTTTTCGCCGGCGGCGCCGGTCTGGCGGTCACTTCCCTGGGTAATTTTCAGACCTTATTCAGCGATGGATTTGGCCTGAAGGGCGTAATGCCGCTGGCGGAAGCGCTAACCGGACTGGCGCAAACCAAATTCGCCATGTGCGTATCGCTAATCATGGTGATTGGCTTTGGCTGGAACCTGTTCTTTGCCCGCGTGACGCCGTTTAAATACATCTTTCTGACCGGGCAACATAACCTTTATCTCTCCGCGCTGCTTACCGTGACGCTGAAGGCGCTGGGCTACAGCGACATGACGACCATCATTGTCGGCTCCGTCCTGCTGGGTCTCGCCGCCTGCCTCTATCCGGCTATTGCGCAGCCGTGGATGCGAAAAATTACCGGTAACGATGAGATCGCGATGGGGCACTACGTCACCCTGGCCTACGCCGCATCCGGCTGGATCGGCTCAAAGGTCGGCGATCCTAAACAATCTACCGAAAAGCTGAATCTCCCCGGCTGGCTGGGGATCTTTAAAGACTACATCGTCTCGGTGTCGATCTCGGTGAGCATTTTCTATTACATCGCCGCGCTCGCCGCCGGGAAAGCCGCGGTCACCGCTGCGGCCGGCGGGATGCACTGGCTGGTTTACCCGCTCTTTCAGTCGCTGACCTTTACCGCCTCGCTGTACATCATTATTACCGGCGTACGCCTGCTGCTGTCAGAAATTGTTCCGGCCTTCCTTGGCATCTCGGAAAAGTTTATCCCTAACGCCAAACCCGCGCTCGATTGTCCGGTGGTCTTTCCCTACGCCCCGACCGCCACGGTGCTGGGGTTTATCTCTTCGTTTGTCGGCGGGCTGGTGGTGATGGGCTTTCTGGCGATCCTTGGCCAGACCGTGATTATCCCGGTAGCCATCCCCTACTTCTTCATCGGCGCGACCGCAGCGGTATTTGGTAATGCCTCCGGCGGCTGGAAAGGCGCGATTGCCGGGAGCTTCATCACCGGGATCCTGATCGGCATCGGCCCCGCGCTGATTTACCCGATTATGGAGTCCGTCGGTCTTTCAGGCACCAGCTTCCCGGAAACCGACTTCGTCGCGCTGGGTCTGGTCGTGTACTACATCGGCAAAATGCTGCCCTAAGAAGGAAAGAACATGAACATTGATGAACTGAAATCCCACGCGCTTGCCGCCCGCCGCGAGATCGTCACCCTGATTTACGAGTCCGGAATTGGCCATCCGGGCGGAGCATTATCGATAATCGACATTCTTACCTGGCTCTATTATCAAGAGGTCGATCTGGCCGCCTCTCCCCGCTCGCGCGTGGTGATGAGTAAAGGCCACGCCGTCGCCGCGCAGTACGCCATGCTGTACCAAAAAGGGAAGATCGATCGCAGCGAATTCTCTACGTTCCGACAGATCAACTCGCGTCTGCAGGGTCACCCGAGCATAAAGTCGCTACCCGAAGTCGATGCAACGACCGGCCTGCTGGGCCAGGGGCTGTCGATTGCTTTGGGTATGGCGGCCGCCAAAAAGCGGCGCAACGATCCGCACCGGGTGTTTGCCATCGTTGGCGATGGTGAAATGCATGAAGGCCAAATCTGGGAGACGCTACAGCAGGCCGGGCATATGAAAATGGATAACCTGGTCGCCATCATCGATTACAACGGCTTCTCTTCCCACGATCCGGTCAATGAAGTCGTTAACCTCGAGCCGCTGGCGGACAAAATCCGCAGCTTTGGCTGGCATGTACTGGAACTGCATAACGGCAATGATATGCATCAGGTTGCCGATACCCTGATGCTATCCCGCCACCTGAAAGGTAAACCTGTCGCTATCGTGGCGCACACCACCAAAGGCTCCGGCGTCAGCTATATGGAAAACAACGGCGACTGGCACTCAAAAACCCCGAGTAAAGAACAATTTCAGCAGGCAATGGAGGAGTTACAGTGATGAAAGCGCCCCGTGATGAGATCGGTAATGCCCTGATTGACCTTAAAGAAAAGGGCTATCCCGTCGTTGTTATCGACAGCGATTTAGCCAGCTCCACCCGTACTGACCAATTTCAGGCCGTCTATCCAGAGGCTTTTTTCGAAATGGGCATTGCGGAAGGTTCCGCCATGAGCTTCGCGGTCGGCCAGGCGCTGGAGGGCTTTATGCCCTTCTACGTCAACTTTGCCATGTTCGTCACCGGCACCGCCTGGACCCAGCTGCGGCAGGCGTGCTATGCCAAAGCCAATATTAAACTCGTCGGTAGCCACCCCGGTATGGATGATGGTCCGGACGGCGCTTCGCATCATGCGCTGGAGGATTTAGCGCTGACCCGCGTCCTCCCGGGATTAACCATTCTGGCCCCGGCAGATGCGGAGGAGATCGCCGAGGCCTTTGAGCAAGCGGCCAAAATAAAGGGCCCTGTCTATATTCGCGTGGCGCGCGAGCCGATGCCGGTTCGCGATAAAAGCGTCGTTCCGCGGGTCAGCGATATCGCCGCCATCGCCGATAGCGGCGCCGATTTCGCGATTCTGTTTGAAGGGACGGTGCTGGAGCAGGCTACCGATGGCTATGAAAAGCTGATCGCCAGCGGCAAAAAAGGCAAGCTTATTCACGTTGCAACCCTCAAGCCCTTTAACGAGCAAGCATTTTATCAGCTGGTTGAAGGCTGCCCGCTTATCGCTACGCTTGAAAATCACACGGTAAACGGCGGCCTCGGCGGACTGATCGCGGAAACCCTGGCGCAAAAGGCGCATCCGGCCCGCCTCACTCGGCTGGGAACGCCGGACACATTTACCGAATCGGGTAATAGCAGGCAGCTAAAAGCGAAATACGGCATCTCGGGAGAAGCGCTATTTAACGCTCTACACTAACCTCCAGGCGAGCCGGTCAGCTCGCGCGTAAAGGGAACATATATGGAAGAGACGCTATTTTCCGCCTGTCAGTTCACCAGCGACAGCCTGAACTGGCGCAGCGCCGTTCAGCTCGCCTGCCGCCCGCTTGAGCAGCAGGGAAAAATCACCGGAAGCTATGCCAGGGCTATTATCAGCACCACGGAGCAGGATGGTCCCTGGTATATACTGAGCCCGGCGTTTGCGCTACCGCACGCGCGACCGGAAGCCGGAGTGCTGAGCAGAAACAGCGCGCTTTCGCTGCTTTGCTGTCGCAAGGCCGTTGATTTTCCGCAGCATCCCGGTATTCGGCTGATAGTCGTACTGGCGGCGGCCGATAGCGAACAGCATATTCAGACAATCCAGCGGTTAGTCAGTTGGCTGGATGAGGAGGACAGACTACGGCGATTCACCGAGGTTCATAATCAGGCCCAGCTTGAAGCGCTTCTCGCTTCGCATTAATCGATAGCCAGGGGCGTCTCTCCTGGCTATTTTCGACCACAATCAGGCGTGAGCAACCGGCGTAGGGTGATGCCCCGCTTTGCGCAGCAGCGTCAGCAGGTAGATGAAGGACACGCTGGCTATCATGATAAACAGCAGATTGTCAGAGAAATTCTGCATCAGCATCGCGGTCAGCGTTGGCCCAAGCAGGCTGCCCACGGTATAGCTCAGTAACAGCGCCTGGTTCATCGCCACCAGCTGATGACGCTCCACTTTTTCACAGGCCCAGGCCATAGCGACCGGATAGAGCGTGAAGCCGGAAGCGCCCAGCACGAATAGCGCAGGCGCCATTGCGGCCTGGCTTAACATCGCCAGACAGCCGAGAATCACCACAAACACCTGAACGCGTAGAACCAGCAGGCGACCGTAGCGATCGGCGAGCCGACCAATCGGCCACTGCCCAACGATGCCTGCGCTCACCATCACCGCCATCCAGAAGCCGATGCCGGAATCGCTGACGCCCTGGTGGTTAAGCCACAGCGGCATCAGGCCATACAGCGAACCGAGCACGATACCGGAAATAATGCAGCCGTTGACCCCGTGACGGGCCTGACGTAGCCTTAACATTGGCCAGATACGCGCCGGTTCGTGCGGCTCGTCGCCCTGCGACGCCACGCGAGCAAACAGCAGCGGCAGAATGGCCGCCAGAGCCAGCGCCGTCACCCACGGCAGGACGCTCATCAAATCCGTCGGCAGTTTGCTGACCATTAACTGGCCCAGCACCGTGCCAACGTAATAAATCATCATATACGCCGCCAGCAGGCGACCGCGGCTCCGCGAAGTGCCGCTACAGACCAGCGCGCTCTCCACCACCACCCAAATCATCGCGCAGCCGACGCCCGCGATAAAGCGCCAGCTGAACCAGCTCCAGAAGCCAAGCGTAATGCCGAGCCCAACGCAGCCCACGGCAAAAATAATGGATGCCAGATAATAGCTACGATTAAAACCCAGACGCTTAATCACCCATCCGGCGAGCAATGTCCCCACCAGATTACCGGTAAAGTAGGACGACCCTACCATGCCGACCTGCCAGGTCGGCATATTTTCATGGGCGAGCCAAAGCGGGACAAGCGTATTTAAAACCGCTATCGCCAGGGTCAACAGAAGCAGGCCACAGAGCAACATTTGCACTGGCCGGGTGTAGATGGTCATGGATATAAACCGTGATGGAGTTCAGATTTCGTGCGCATCATGCCACTGCTGCAAACATTGTCAATCCACCTGAAATCAGGCGTGACGCGGTTTGCGGGCGTACGATAGAAGTTTTTTATCCAGCGGATCGGCAACAGAATAGTTGTTTATATTATTCCATTGTTTTTATTAATTTATTAGGAAAATGAGGTGGGAGTATCGGTAGAAATATTTCATGAATCGACCGCACTTTTTATCGCGCCAGAAAGTAATATCCTGGCGCGATAAAGGGCGGTTAGCTGGCGATTGCCATCCCTACGGTCATATGCAGGCCGTAGAAGACGCCGCGGCCGATCATCTCGCCGACCAGCATTAGCACAAAAGCCAGCCCCAGCATCGGCAATGCGGGCTGATAGCCTTTGAGCTGCGGAGCGATCCAGCAGACCAGGGCCAACGCCAGCGCAACCAGACGCCAGGCCATTAGCGAGCCGTAGTCCGGCACCAGCGCGGAAGCTTGCTGGATGGAGCTATGGATTGTCGCCAGCTCGCTTCCCAGCATTAGCCCCACGATCGCGCTAATCACCAGCGCCAGCAGGGTCACCGCCGGCAGCAGGCGCATCGCCCAGCCGGTAACGTCCGCAACGCGCAGCAGCAGATATCCCAGCAGCGGACCGCCGATAAACATCGTCAGGAAGAAACTCAGCGGCGTCCAGACCGTATACCAGGTGGGTACCGTATCAATAGTGTTATAAACGCGGACCATCATCCAGACAAAGATAACCCCCAGCACCATGGTAATAATCAGCCAGAGATGACGCAGTCCCGCCGGTAGCTTATTGACCACCGCCAGCAGCCAGCCAATACCGCCGACAGCAAAGAAAAGCGCCCCGCTGGCGATTTCATTGCTGAGCGACGAGGCCCCTACGCGATTGAGCGAGTTAAACGCGCGCATGGGCGACCCAAGATGCAGGGTTGAGGCAATAAAGCCCACGCCCATCAGCACCCACAGGCCAAACATGCTCCACACCACGCGCTGCTGCTGTTCACGCGATAAGTCGCCTTTCATGAGCGCCAGAGCCAGTACAATAAAGCCGCCCACCACGCACTGACCAAAGACCGTGAAAATAATCAGCGGCCATTCATGCCATCCACTCCCCATCTCACACCTCCTTCGGGTTAGCCAGATAGCCGGTGGTATCTCCACACGGTCGGCTGTTGGCGTTAGGTTTAATCACAATACTTGGTTTAGTGAAGTGGGCCGAAGGCAGCGGCGCAACGGCAGCCAGCTGGCCGTGTTTTTTACGCAGCTCTTCAATCGGGCCAAAATCAAGCGCGCGGAGCGGACAGGACTCCACGCAAATCGGCTTTTTGCCCACGGCGACGCGTTCGTGGCAGCCGTCGCATTTGGTCATATGCCCTTTTGCCGCATTGTACTGCGGCGCGCCGTACGGGCAGGCCATATGGCAATAGCGACAGCCGATACAGACATCCTCATCGACAACGACAAAGCCATCTTCACGTTTATGCATCGCCCCGCTCGGGCAAACTTTGGTGCAGGCCGGATCTTCACAATGGTTGCAGGCGATAGAGAGGTAATAGGCAAACACGTTCTGCTGCCAGACACCGTTATCTTCCTGCCAGTCGCCGCCCGCGTATTCGTAGATACGACGGAAACTCACCTCCGGCGTGAGGTTTTTGTAGTCTTTGCATGCCAGTTCGCAGGTTTTGCAACCGGTGCAACGGGCGGAATCAATAAAAAATCCATATTGAGTTGTCATCGGTCACTCCTTACAGCTTTTCAACCTGGACGAGGTTGGTATGCGATGGATTGCCTTTCGCCAGCGGCGATGGGCGTTGGGTGGTCAGCACGTTAATGCTGCCAGCCTGATCCACGCGACCGGCGTCCGGGTTATACCAGGCCCCCTCACCCAGCGCGACCACGCCCGGTATCATTCGCGGGGTCACTTTGGCTTCGATATGCACTTCACCGCGATCGTTAAAAATGCGGATCCGATCGCCATTGGCGATACCGCGCTTCTGCGCATCAAGTGGGTTGATCCACATCTCCTGACGGCACGCGGCTTTCAGTACGTCAACGTTGCCGTAGGTGGAGTGAGTGCGGGCTTTGTAGTGAAAGCCGGTCAGCTGCAGCGGATATTTTTTAGCCAGCGGATCGTCATAATTTTCAAACCCAGGGCTGTAGATCGGCAGCGGGTCGATAACATCCTCTTCTTTCAGCTCCCATGTCGCCGCGATTTCCGCCAGTTGCGCAGAGTAAATTTCAATTTTCCCTGACGGGGTCGTTAACGGATTGGCGGCAGGATCTTCACGGAAAGCCTTATAGGCAACGTGGTGGCCTTGCGGATCGCGCTGTTTGAAGATCCCCTGCTTGCGGAATTCATCAAACGGCGGCAGCGCCGGGATCGCTTTACGGGATTGCTCATAGAGGTGACGCAGCCACTCTTCCTGAGTGCGGCCTTCGGTGAAGCGTTGCTCAACGCCCATGCGCTTCGCCAGCTCGGTAGTCATCTCATAGATGGTTTTGCACTCAAAACGCGGTTTGATGGCCTGGTCGGCAAAAATCACGTAGGACATGTTGCCGCAGGAAGCATCGAGGGCAAAATCCATCTGCTCCGAGGCGGTACAATCCGGCAGCAGAATATCGGCATATTTCGCAGACGAGGTCATATGGCAATCAATGACCACAATCATCTCGCACTTTTTGTCATCCTGGAGGATGTCATGGGTACGGTTGATTTCTGAATGCTGGTTGATCAAGCAGTTACCGGCATAGTTCCAGACCATTTTGATGGGGACGTCGAGCTTATCTTTACCACGCACGCCGTCGCGTAGTGCGGTCATTTCCGCTCCGCGCTCAATCGCATCGGTCCACATAAACATGGAAATACTTGTTTCAACCGGGTTATCCAGCGTCGGCATGCGCTCAAACGGCAGCGAGTAAGAGCCTTCACGCGCGCCGGTATTCCCGCCGTTGATTCCAACGTTGCCGGTTAAGATCGCCAGCATGGAAATCGCGCGAGAAACCAGCTCGCCGTTAGCATGGCGCTGCGGGCCCCATCCCTGAGAAATATAGGCAGGTTTTGCGCCGGCGATTTCACGCGCCAGCTGCACGATACGCGCCTGAGGAATGCCGGTAATCGTCGACGCCCACTCTGGGGTCTTCGCGATACCGTCTTTGCCCTGACCGAGAATATAGGCCTTATAGTGACCATTGGCCGGCGCGCCTTCCGGCAGCGTTTTCTCGTCATAGCCTACGCAGTACTTGTCGAGGAAAGGCTGGTCTACGAGATTCTCGTTAATCATCACCCACGCCAGCGCCGAGACCAGCGCGGCATCGGTTCCGGGGCGGATAGGGATCCACTCATCTTCGCGTCCGGCACCGGTGTCGGTATAGCGTGGATCGATAATAATCAGTCTGGCGTTGGATTTCTCCCGCGCCTGTTCCAGGTAGTAGGTCACCCCGCCGCCGCTCATCCGGGTTTCCCCCGGGTTATTGCCAAACAGCACCACCAGCTTGCTGTTTTCGATATCCGACGGGCTATTGCCATCGGCCCAGCCGCCGTAGGTGTAGTTCAGTCCCGCGGCGATTTGAGCGGTGGAGTAGTCACCGTAATGGTTGAGGTAACCGCCGCAGCAGTTCATCAGACGGGCAATCAGGGTTTTCCCCGGCGGCCATGAGCGAGTCAGGGTTCCGCCGAGGGTTCCCGTTCCGTAGTTCAGATAGATGGACTCATTACCGTACTCTTTTATCAGGCGCTGCATATTGCTGGCGATAGTATCGAACGCTTCTTCCCAGCTGATGCGTTCGAATTTGCCCTCTCCGCGTTTGCCCACCCGCTTCATCGGATATTTCAGGCGATCCGGGTTGTAGACGCGCCGACGCATCGAGCGACCGCGCAGACAGGCGCGAACCTGGTGCAAGCCGTCGTAGTTATCGTCACCGGTATTGTCTGTTTCAACATATTTAATCTCACCATCAACCACATGCATCCGCAGCGGGCAGCGGCTTCCGCAGTTCACCGTACAGGCGCTCCAGGTGAGCGTTTCGCTGACAGGGTTGAGGTTGTCTGCGGCATGGGCAATGCGCGTGAAGGGTAAGGTAAAAGCGCTGCTGGCCATCACCAGCCCGCCAATCGCCGTGGTTTTCATTAAACCACGCCGGCTCACCTCGGCAGCCAGTAAAGCATCGGGGGTTTTGATTTTCATAGATACTCGCTTCGGTTGCTCACAATGAACTTAAAGCCGTTGTATAGTTATTGATACAACGAAATTAGTCTTTATTAGTTTTTTATGCTGGATAATCCAAAGGGAGTATCTTCGTAATCGCGAAGTCGATTATTGCCCGGTATCAAGAAGGGGGTAAAAAAAAAGCGCCCGCAGGCGCTTTTGAGAAGAGTGTTGAAAAATCAGCCGATAAACTCAAGGCCGCGCATATACGGGCGCAGGACTTCTGGGATCGCAATGTGACCATCCGCCTGCTGATAGTTTTCCATCACCGCGACGAGCGTACGTCCAACCGCCAGGCCAGAACCGTTCAGCGTGTGTACGAGGCGAGTTTTCTTGTCAGACTTGCTGCGGCAGCGCGCCTGCATACGACGCGCCTGGAAATCCCAGACGTTAGAGCAGGAAGAGATCTCACGATAGGTATTCTGCGCCGGTACCCACACTTCCAGATCGTAGGTTTTGCATGCGCTAAAGCCCATATCGCCCGTGCACAAAGCCACTTTACGATACGGCAGACCCAGCAGCTGCAGCACTTTCTCGGCGTGGCCGGTCATCTCTTCCAGCGCCGCCATGGAATCTTCCGGACGTACAATCTGCACCATTTCGACTTTGTCGAACTGGTGCATACGGATCAAGCCGCGGGTATCGCGGCCATAGGATCCGGCTTCAGAACGGAAGCACGGCGTATGCGCGGTCATTTTGATCGGCAGATCGTCTTCGTCGATGATCTCATCGCGCACCAGGTTGGTCAGCGGGACTTCCGCCGTCGGGATCAGCGCGTAGTTGCTGCTGTCAGCTTCTTCTTCCAGCGGACGGGTATGGAACAGGTCGCCGGCGAATTTTGGCAACTGACCGGTACCGTACAGCGTGTCCTGGTTAACCAGATACGGGACGTAGTTTTCGCTGTAGCCGTGCTGTTCAGTATGCAGATCCAGCATAAACTGCGCCAGCGCGCGGTGCAGACGCGCCAGTTGGCCCTTCATGACCACAAAGCGAGAACCGGTCAGCTTCACGGCGGCGGCAAAATCCAGCCCCCCGTGCATTTCGCCCAGCGTCACGTGATCGCGAACGTCAAAATCAAACTCGCGCGGCGTACCCCAGCGGCTGACTTCAACGTTGTCATTTTCGTCGCGGCCGGCCGGAACGTCATCGTGCGGAATATTAGGGATGGTCAGCGCGATATCGCGGATTTCCGCCAGCAGCGCGTCCAGTTCGGTCTTAGCGGCATCAAGCTGCTCGCCGAGTTTGTTCACTTCCAGGCGTAATGGCTCAATATCTTCCCCGCGCGCTTTCGCCTGGCCAATGGATTTCGATCGGGAGTTGCGCTCCGCCTGCAGGTTTTCAGTTTGAACCTGCAGAACTTTACGACGCTCTTCCAGAGCGCGAAGTTTATCTACATCCAGCTTAAAGCCCCGGCGTGCCAGTTTTTCTGCGACTGCGTCTGGCTCGGTACGCAGCAGATTGGGATCGAGCATGCTTATCCTGTGCTTATCGAATTAATAAAGAAAAATGGCCGCAGAGCGCGACCACGGAAATAGTGTGACAACCTTACCGCAACGCCTCAATTATCGGTAGCGTTTTATCGGGCTATTTTGATCCTGTTCGGTTAACCAGGCGAGCTTTTCGCCTATTTTGCCCTCCAGCCCCCGGTTTGTCGGCTTATAATAGCGCGTTTGCGCCATTTCCTGCGGGAAGTACTGCTCTCCAGCGGCATAGGCATTTGGTTCATCATGAGCATAGCGATACTCCTGCCCGTAGCCCATCTCCTTCATTAGCTTCGTTGGGGCATTGCGTAAATGTACTGGTACGTCGTAATCGGGGCGTTCGCGGGCATCGGCCATCGCCGCTTTAAACGCGGTATAGACCGCGTTGCTTTTCGGCGCGCAGGCAAGATAAACAATGGCCTGGGCAATCGCCCGCTCGCCTTCCGCCGGTCCGACACGAGTAAAGCAATCCCAGGCGGAGATCGCAACCTGCATCGCGCGCGGATCAGCATTACCGACATCTTCCGACGCGATTGCCAGACAACGGCGCGCGACGTAGAGCGGATCGCCGCCGGCGGTAATAATCCGCGCGTACCAGTAGAGGGCGGCATCCGGTGCGCTACCGCGAACCGATTTATGCAGCGCGGAGATTAAATCGTAAAAACGATCGCCTTTGTTGTCGAAACGCGCGCTGCGCTCGCCGGCGATTTCGGTCAGCAGCTCAACTTTCAGCACGCGATTGCCGGAGGCGTCGGACTCGGCCATATCGGCCATCATTTCCAGGGTATTCAGCGCCCGCCGCGCGTCACCGTTGACCAGGTCGGCGATGGCCTTGCGCGTCTCGTCCGGCAGAACGATATTTTGCCCGCCGTAGCCGCGCGTTTTATCGCTCATCGCCTGGCTGAGCACCTGTTCGATGTCGTCGCTGGTCAGCGATTTCAGCAGATAGACGCGCGCGCGGGATAACAGTGCGGAATTGAGTTCAAAGGAGGGGTTTTCCGTCGTCGCGCCGATAAAGGTGATGGTTCCGTCTTCGATATGCGGCAGAAAGGCATCCTGCTGGCTTTTATTGAAACGGTGAACTTCATCGACAAACAGAATTGTGCGGCGACCCGCGTTGCGGTTTTGTCGCGCGCGTTCAATGGCCTCGCGGATCTCTTTCACCCCGGAGGTCACCGCTGAAATACGTTCAACGTCGGCGCTGGCATAGCGCGCAATCACCTCGGCCAACGTGGTTTTCCCCGTCCCCGGCGGCCCCCAAAGGATCATGGAGTGCAGATGACCGGCTTCAATCGCCCGCGGTAAGGGTTTACCCGGCGCCAGCAGATGCTGCTGACCAATGTACTGCGCTAAATTTTCTGGCCGCATGCGTGCGGCCAGGGGTTGAAACGCGTTGTCGGAAAAATCGAGCGACAGATTGCTCACGTTCGCCTCTACTTACGTTGATCGTCCACCGTAACCCCTTGCGGCGGCGTAAAGGTGAACTTAGATGCGTCGACGGCGCCATTTTGTTGCGACTTCAGCTGATAGCTGCTGCGTTGATCGTCCTGTTCCACGGCGCTGAACTGATGAATCGTGCCGTCACGACCCACGTTAATGGTGAACTGCTTCAGATTACCGCTACCGTTTTTCGGGGTCAGAACAAAATCATCGCCGTTTTGCTTAATATTGTAGTTCTGCCAGTCGCTGGCCTGATTGCGGGCAATCAGCATAAACGGCGTGTTGCTGGTCGCATCTTTCAGCCAGGTGGCGGTAGCCTGCTCAACAAACGGGTTATAGAACCACAGCGTTTTGCCGTCGGAAACCAGCACGCTTTCATCCGGCTGGGTCATATGCCAGTTGAACAGATTTGGTCGTTTGACCCACAGGTCGCCCTGCCCGTCCTGCACGGCGTTGCCGCTGCCGTCCGTCACTTTCTGCGTAAAGCTGGAGTGGAAGCTGCTCACTTTATCAAGGCGGCTTTTTAAATCGCTGGCGGCGTCCGCCCATACCTGACTGACGACAAAACTGGACAGTAATGCACAGGTGATTGCGAGTTTTTTCATTGTTATTCCTTAATGTGCGTCACTCCCGACGCGGGAGCCTGATCTGCTGCTAATGTAGAACGGCCAACGGCGGTTAAACAGCAGAACAGGCTGATTTTCACTTATTTACCCAACTTTGCGGTTACTCAAAAGGCGGCGGAGCCAGCACCTCACGGTTACCGTTATGACCCTGCTCGCTCACGATACCCTGAGCTTCCATTTGCTCAATGATACGCGCGGCGCGGTTATAGCCAATACGGAACTGACGCTGCACCCCGGATATGGAAGCCTTGCGTTTCTCCGTCACAAAGTTGACGGCCTGATCGAACAGCGGATCGAGCTCTTCACCGCCCTCGTAGCCACCGCCGCCGCCTTCGCTTTCGCTATCGGAGGTGATGCCATCGACATACTGCGGACGCCCGCGCGCCTTCCAGTCCTGAACGACGGCGTGAACTTCCTCGTCGCGTACAAAAGCGCCGTGCACGCGCACCGGGATCGTTGAGTTAGGCGCGGAGTAGAGCATATCGCCCATTCCCAACAGAGACTCCGCACCGCCCTGGTCAAGGATGGTCCGCGAGTCAATTTTACTCGATACGGTAAAGGCGATACGCGTCGGGATGTTGGCTTTAATCAGGCCGGTGATAACGTCAACCGACGGTCGCTGGGTCGCCAGCACCAGGTGGATCCCCGCGGCGCGCGCTTTCTGCGCCAGACGCGCGATCAGCTCTTCCACTTTCTTGCCGACGGTCATCATCAGATCGGCAAATTCGTCGACCAGCACCACGATATAAGGCTCTTTTTTCAGTACCGGATGCGTCGCATCCATACTGTCGCCAGGCTTCCAGTAAGGATCCGGAATGGGTCGTCCCATACGCGCGGCTTCGGCAATCTTCTCGTTATAGCCTGCGAGATTACGTACGCCCAGCGCGGACATGAGTTTATACCGGCGCTCCATCTCGTTAACGCTCCAGCGCAAAGCGTTGGCCGCGTCTTTCATATCCGTCACGACTTCCGTCAACAGATGCGGTATTCCCTCATAGACCGACAGTTCGAGCATTTTCGGGTCAATCATGATGAATTTCACATCTTCCGGCTGCGCTTTGTAGAGCATGCTGAGGATCATGGCGTTGACCCCAACGGACTTACCGGAGCCGGTGGTACCCGCCACCAGCAGGTGCGGCATCTTCGCCAGATCGGCGGTCACAGGTTCGCCCGCGATGTCTTTACCGAGGACCACCGTGAGCGGTGAAGGATTGTCGCGAAATTTCGCATTATCCAGAACTTCGCGCAGGTAAACGGTCTGGCGCTTTTTGTTAGGCAACTCCAGGCCAACGTAAGGTTTACCCGGAATAACTTCCACCACACGAACCGCCGCCGTGGACAGTGAACGCGCCAGATCTCGCGACAGGTTGGAAATCCGCGCCGCTTTCACCCCTGGAGCCAGGTTTAGCTCAAAGCGGGTGATGACCGGGCCTGGTGAGTAGTTCACCACGTCGGCTTTAATGCGGAAATCGGCCAGACGAGCTTCAACCAAACGCGCCATCTGCTCGAGGGCAAAGGTATCGATCGGCTCAACCTCAGCCGGCGGCGGCGTGAGCAGATCAAGCGAAGGCAGCAGCGTCGTGGGTTTCTGCAACGGGCGACTGTCGCCATTGCGCATCAACAGCGGGTGAATCAGGCTTTCCTGCGGCTGCGGGATCGGTTGCTGCTGCTGCGAAGCCTGCTGCTGCGGATAACCGCCAGGAGCCTGCTGTGGCATCTGCGGCTGTTGAACCGGCTGCTGCTGTACTGGCTGATAAGCCTGAGGCTGCGCACTTTGCGGCTGCTGATGCATCTGCTGGTGCGGCATCGGCTGCTGTACGGGCTGCGAATGCTGGGTTGGCTGCGGGGCGGGCTGCTGCACTTCCGGCATCGGCGTGAAGACAGGCTCGCTCGGCGTATCATCAACTAACGTTTTCATTGGCGAGAATTCATAATCAGCCGCAGAGAACGGATGCGATCCCGGCGGCTGCTCGCTGGCGTAACGCTGCTGCTGGGAAGCGGCAAACTGACGGGCAAGTTCGGCTTCAGCGGCGGAATCCTCGTCTACATTATCCTCTTCCGCAGCGTAGCTATCGCCATAGCGCTGATTTTGCGCAGCCGCGAACTGACGCGCCAGCTCGCCCTGCTCAAACTCTGCAACTTCCTCGTCCGTCAGCGCATCATCATCATAGTGCTGATGTTCTGCCTGACGCGCGCGTTCTTCAGCCAACCGCTGCGAAGGCAGCTTAATGCCATAGGATGCCAGCTCACGTCGCGTTGGAACACGAACGCGATTTGGACGAGGCAATTTCGGGCCTATGCCCTCTTTTACCTGCGCACGCGGGCCGCCAGACGCCGGGCTAAACAGCGGCGCGGCGCTGGATGCGACGGAGGCCGCCGCGGCGCTTGCCCCGGTGGCCTGATGGACGCCGGCCGCCAGCGCGCTCACCGCGGCAACATCAGCCGCCGGAGCAGGCGGAGGCGAGATCGGTTTTGTCGCAACTGGACTGACCGGTTCTGGAATTGGCTGATACCACGCGGCAAGCTGCTCGCGTTCACGCGCGCGTTTCTCTTCCACTTCTTCGAAGTAGTACATCGGCGGACGCTGTGGTTTCACTTCCTCTGCTGGCTCAGGCTCTACGGCAGAAGCAGGAACGTAAGGTTCAGGCTGCTGGATAGGGGCCTGCTGCGGCGGGTAAGCTGGTTCAGGCTGATAAGCGGGCTGCTGAACTGGAGCCTGCGCTGGCTGATAGGCCTGCTGCGGCGGGTAAGCCGGTTCTGGCTGATAAGCAGGCGGCTGAACAGGGGCCTGCGCCGGCTGATAGGCCTGCTGCTGCGGGTAGGCCGGTTCAGGCTGATAAGCAGGCGGCTGAACAGGGGCCTGCGCCGGCTGATAGGCCTGCTGCGGCGGGTAGGCCGGTTCAGGCTGATAAGCAGGCGGCTGAACAGGAGCCTGCTCCGGCTGATAGGCATGCTGCGGCGGGTAAGCCGATTCAGGCTGATAAGCAGGCTGCTGAACAGGGGCCTGCGCCGGTTGATAGGCCTGCTGCGGCGGGTAAGCTGGTTCAGGCTGATAAGCAGGCTGCTGAACAGGAGCCTGCTCCGGCTGAGACGCGTACTGCGGCGGGTAAGCCGGTTCAGGCTGATAAACTGGCTGAGCGTCATACCCAGGCAGCGGTTCAGACCATGCCTGCGGCGCCGCGGTATCCTGCGCGGCCAAAGCCACCGGATCGGCAATACTATGCCCGTTCAACAGAGGATCGTAGGGGTCAAAATCGCCGGGGCGCGCCGCGCTGGCTCCGGAGAACAGAACATCATCGGCGTTCGCCTGACGCGCTGCGCTAGAACAAGAAAAAAGCACATCGTCTGCGGCAACAGGCGCGCCGCTGGCGCTGTACTGAACCTCGCCCTCGGCGTCGTCCATCCGTTTACCGGAGAACAACGCGGCATCGGTCTTACGCCCCAGCGGATTGGCAAACTTCTCAGCCAGGCGCTGGCGGCGTGCTAAGGCGCTGCGTAGAATCCGCGCCCGACGAGAACCTTGCGGTTTAGTGGATTCATCGTCTTCATATTCTTCTTCATCTTCTTCATATTCCCCTTCATCGACCCAGGTGTCGTCACGACGGGTACGGTTGCTGGCGAAAGTGAGAATAGAAAGGATCGCGCCGCCGAGTTTTTCAGCAATGCTAACCCAGGACCAGCCGGTAAACAGCGTCAGTCCTGCCGCCCAGATGCAGAGCAGCGCGATTGTACCGCCGCTGCTGTGCAGCAGCGGTTGCAGGGTCGTGCTCAGTAGGCTGCCGATCACCCCGCCCGAAGCGAAGTACCAGATATCATCCGCGTTAATCGCCGCCAGACCGCAGGACGTGAGGATCAGCGCCAGCGCGCCAATCAAACGCAGAGAGACGGCGAAATAGTCGATGTACTCGTCGTTTTCCTGATGACGCCAGGCAAACCAGCAGCCGCCGATAATGATGACCGGAATGGTATAGGCCATTACGCCAAAAATAAAAAATAGCGTATCGGCGAGCCAGGCTCCCGGCGTCCCGCCTAAGTTGTGAATAGGCTCATGCCACGCCGTTTGTGACCAGCTAGGATCCGAGGGATTAAAGCTGAGTAAGGCCGCCATCAACCAGATGGCAAAAAGGGAGCAAAGAATGAGTAACGCCTCAAGGAGTCGGCGCCCGCTACTTAGCTTTGTGAATTTGACTTCTTTGTCTTCGGTGTATTCCTGGCTCAAGAAAGGCTCTCCAGGTATCAGGCTGTTTCCTGCCTTCGGCTAAAACGGACAACAGTGCCGGGTCTCCCCGGCACTGTTGCTGTATGGATTAACAGGAGTGTAATCAAACTACATCGATTTTGCACCTGTTCCGTGTTAGCGCGTCTTGATTACCAAACGATTACTTTGCTTGACTTCTTCCATTACCACATAGGTACGGGTGTCATTTACGCCCGGCAGGCGCAGCAAGGTCTCGCCCAGTAATTTACGATACGCTGACATATCCGGCACGCGAGTTTTCAACAGATAGTCGAAATCCCCGGAAACCAGATGACACTCTTGAATTTCTTCAAGTTTTTGCACAGCGGAGTTAAATTGCTCAAACACATCCGGCGCGCCACGATTCAGAGTAATCTCAACAAATACCAGAAGTGATGCATCCAGATAATGCGGGTTGAGCAGCGCTGTATAGCCCTGAATAAAACCCTGTCTTTCCAGTCGACGCACGCGCTCAAGGCAAGGCGTCGGAGAAAGTCCCACCCGTTTAGAAAGCTCGACGTTGGAAATACGCCCGTCTTTTTGCAATTCATTCAAAATATTACGATCAATGCGGTCGAGATCTTTGCCAGGGCGCTTCTTGCTATCTACCATTATTATTGTCTCTCTGTATTCCTTCCCTACTCCTGTTCCGACTCTGAGCCTTCACTGCCAGAGTCCATCCTGTTATCACCCGTACGACGTTGGGTAACCCAGGGGTACGTGAGAAGCCCGTTGCCTGACGGCAGCCACCGACATCACGCATGGCGTCTGTCCACACCATGCGTAGATTTCGCTAACCCGGATAAAAATGGCATTTGCGTGCATGAAAATTCGCCACACGCCAAACACTGCTTTTCTTCTTCCATGAATGTTTTCGCAAAAGCACAGGGGATTGTCAAAGCAAAACATCGATTTTTAGTACAAGATGCCAGATATTCATTATCCTCCCCGGTTGATTCTCATGTTTTCCTCTTATAATTGTCCCGCTAACAGTAGAATTAGTTATATTCTTCGTTCGTTAAATCGCCAATTAATCGGCATCTTCTATTGCACATATCGTTAACAAAACCGCCGCGCTCTTTTTTTACGTCAACAAATTCCCTACAATCCAGCTCATGTATGCCAATAAATTATGAGGATCTCATGGGCACGGCCAAACACAGTAAACTGCTTATTCTTGGTTCTGGACCTGCGGGATACACCGCTGCGGTCTACGCAGCGCGCGCAAATCTGCAGCCGGTACTGATTACCGGAATGGAAAAAGGCGGTCAGCTGACCACCACCACTGAAGTGGAAAACTGGCCAGGCGATCCTAACGATCTGACCGGACCGCTGCTGATGGAGCGCATGCACGAACATGCCACCAAGTTTGAAACCGAAATTATTTTCGATCATATCAACAGCGTCGATCTGCAAAACCGTCCGTTCCGCCTGGTTGGCGACAGCGGTGAGTACACTTGCGATGCCCTGATTATCGCTACCGGCGCATCAGCGCGCTATCTGGGTCTGCCATCGGAAGACGCGTTTAAAGGCCGCGGCGTTTCTGCCTGCGCGACCTGCGACGGTTTCTTCTATCGTAACCAGAAGGTCGCGGTGATCGGCGGCGGCAATACGGCTGTAGAAGAGGCGCTGTACCTGTCTAACATCGCTTCCGAAGTCCATTTGATCCACCGTCGTGATAGCTTCCGCGCGGAAAAGATCCTTATCAAACGCCTGATGGACAAAGTGGAGAGCGGTAACATCGTGCTGCACACCCACCGTACGCTGGAAGAAGTGACCGGCGACCAGATGGGTGTGAGCGGGTTGCGTCTGCGCGATACGCAAAATGCTGACAACGTGGAATCCCTCGAAGTTGCGGGGCTATTCGTGGCAATCGGCCACAGCCCGAACACGGCAATTTTCGCCGGTCAGCTGGAGCTGGAAAACGGCTACATTAAAGTTCAGTCCGGCATCCACGGCAACGCCACCCAGACCAGCGTTCCGGGCGTTTTCGCCGCCGGCGACGTGATGGATCATATCTATCGTCAGGCGATTACTTCTGCCGGTACAGGCTGCATGGCGGCGCTGGACGCAGAGCGTTATCTGGATGGTTTAGCCGACGCTTGCAAATAATCTTTACAAGTCAGTAACAAAGGTAAAGAAGGCGACGAAAAGTCGCCTTTATTTTTGCCCCGTTGTAACATTGCCGTGCCCAAAAAACTCATAACTACACCTGCTAAGCGCGCAATGAATAAAACCCGTCAACAAGAGTTAACCCGTTGGTTAAAAGATCAAAGCATTATCTCCCGTCGCTGGTTGATGATTTCCCGTGTATTGGGCGTCGTTAGCGGCCTGTTGATCGTTGCTCAGGCCTGGTTCCTGGCGAGGATCCTTCACCGCATGATTATGGAAAATATCCCCGCGACGGCGCTGCTGCTGCCCTTTACGTTACTGGTGCTGGTCTTCGTGCTTCGCGCCTGGGTGGTCTGGCTGCGTGAAAGAGTGGGTTTTCAGGCAGGTCAACATATCCGCCTGGAGATCCGCCGTCAGGTTCTTGATCGCTTACAGCAGGCGGGGCCGGCCTGGATACAGGGGAAACCCGCCGGTAGCTGGGCCACGCTGATCCTTGAGCAGATCGACGATATGCATGATTACTATGCTCGCTATTTGCCGCAGATGACGCTGGCGGCCTCTATCCCTTTGCTGATTGTCATCACTATTTTCCCGGTCAACTGGGCTGCCGCGCTTATTTTGCTGGGCACCGCCCCGCTTATTCCGCTGTTTATGGCGCTGGTTGGGATGGGCGCGGCCGATGCCAACCGACGCAACTTTCTCGCTCTGGCGCGGTTAAGCGGCCATTTTCTCGATCGTCTGCGCGGTATGGAAACGCTGCGAATTTTTCATCGCGGTGAAGCAGAGACCGACAACATACGCGAAGCCTCGCAGGATTTCCGCCAGCGGACCATGGAAGTGCTGCGCCTGGCGTTTCTCTCCTCCGGGGTCCTGGAATTTTTCACCTCGCTCTCTATTGCGCTGGTCGCCGTTTACTTTGGCTTCTCCTATTTGGGAGAACTCAACTTTGGCCATTACGGCGCCGGGGTGACGTTGATGTCCGGTTTCCTCGCTCTAATTCTGGCCCCCGAGTTTTTCCAACCGCTGCGCGATTTAGGTACCTTTTATCATGCTAAAGCGCAGGCTATTGGCGCCGCTGATAGCCTGAAGACCTTTATGGAAACGCCGCTGGCGCAGGCAGAGCGTGGAGAAAAGGCATTAAGCGATAATGAAATGATAAGCATTGAAGCTCGCGACCTGCTAATTAAGTCTCCCGAAGGAAAAGTGCTGGCCGGGCCGCTGAGTTTTTCCTTACGCGCCGGGGAACGTGTGGTGCTGGTTGGGCAAAGCGGCTCGGGCAAGAGCTCGCTGCTGAATACGTTAACCGGTTTTCTTCCTTATGATGGCTCTCTCAGGGTCAATGGCGTTGAGTTAAAGAGCCTGGACGCCGACCGCTGGCGCCGTCTCCTGAGCTGGGTTGGGCAAAATCCGCAGCTGCCCGCGGCGACGCTGCGCGAAAACGTCCTGCTCTCCTGCCCTGATGCTACTGAAGCCCAGCTGCAGCTTGCGCTGGATAAAGCCTGGGTCAGCGAGTTCCTCTCCCTTCTGCCGCAGGGTATCAATACCCCTGTTGGCGATCAGGCCGGTCATCTGTCGGTCGGGCAGGCCCAGCGCGTCGCCGTCGCCCGGGCGCTGCTGGTGCCCTGTCGTCTGCTGCTATTGGACGAGCCAGCGGCCAGCCTTGACGCGCATAGCGAACAGCGGGTGATGCAGGCGCTGACCAATGCGTCAACGCAGCAAACCACGCTAATGGTTACCCACCAGTTGGAAGGCCTGGCAAACTGGGATGCCGTCTGGGTTATGCAGGATGGTCAAATTGTTGAGCAAGGCAGTTATTCGCAACTGGCGGCCGCAGGCGGCCCGTTCGCGACCCTACTCGCCCATCGTCAGGAGGAGATTTAAATGCGCGCGTTGTGGCCTTACCTGGCGCTCTACAAACGACACAAATGGCTGTTGCTGCTCGGAATCGTGCTGGCGATCGTGACGCTGCTGGCCAGTATTGGCCTATTAACGCTGTCGGGCTGGTTCCTGTCGGCATCCGCCGTGGTTGGCGTAGCGGGCATCTACAGCTTTAACTATATGCTGCCTGCCGCCGGCGTACGCGGCGCGGCGATTATTCGCACCGCAGGCCGCTACTTTGAGCGTCTGGTTAGCCATGATGCCACCTTCCGCGTCCTGCAGCACCTGCGGGTCTTTACCTTCAGCAAGCTGCTGCCGCTCTCCCCAGCCGGGCTGGCGCGTTTTCGTCAGGGCGAGCTGCTCAACCGGGTGGTTGCCGATGTCGATACCCTGGATCATCTCTATCTGCGCGTTATATCGCCGCTGGTAGGGGCGCTGGTGGTGATCCTGGTCGTCACCGTGGGGCTGAGCGTACTGGACGTCACGCTGGCCCTGACCCTCGGCGGTATTATGCTGCTCACCCTGCTGGTGATGCCGCCGCTGTTCTATCGCGCCGGCAAACCCGCTGGTGAAAGCATGACCCGGCTTCGCGGGCAGTATCGCCAGCAGTTGACCTCCTGGCTGCAGGGACAGGCGGAGCTGATGCTGTTCAACGCCAGCGATCGCTACCGGCGGCAAATGGAAAAAACGGAAGCGCATTGGCTGGATGCACAGCGTCGCCAGGCGGAACTGACCGCCCTCTCTCAGGCGCTGATGCTACTGATTGGCGGTATTGCAGTTATTGCTATGCTGTGGCTCGCCTCCGCGGGGGTTGGCGGCGATACTCAGCCAGGGGCGCTGATTGCGCTGTTTGTTTTTTGCGCGCTGGCGGCGTTCGAAGCGCTGGCGCCGGTTACCGGCGCATTTCAGCATCTCGGGCAGGTGATCGCTTCTGCAAAACGCATCACGCAAATAACCGAGCAAGAGCCGGAAGTCTCCTTCACTCAGGGCGAAGAGCGGAAGCTGGAGCGCGTCGCGTTGAACTTAAATCAGGTTAGCTTCAGCTATCCTCAGCAGCCCTCCCCTGCGCTGGAGAAAATTTCATTGCAGGTCAAGGCCGGGGAGCATATCGCCATTCTGGGGCGCACAGGCTGCGGTAAATCAACCCTGTTGCAGCTGCTGACCCGGGCATGGGATCCGGCGGAAGGTGAAATATTACTCAACGGTGAGCCACTGGCGCAGCTTAACGAGGCAACGCTGCGTCAGGCGATGAGCGTCGTGCCGCAGCGCGTGCACCTGTTCAGCGCCACGCTGCGCGATAACCTGCTGCTGGCTTCCCCGAACGCCAGCGACACCCGGCTTGCCGAAACGCTTGAGCGCGTCGGTTTAGCAAAATTACTGGACGATAGCGGCCTGAATAGCTGGCTGGGCGAAGGCGGCCGTCAGCTCTCCGGCGGCGAACTGCGCAGACTGGCTATCGCCCGCGCCCTGCTCCACGACGCACCGCTCATGCTGCTTGATGAGCCTACTGAAGGCCTCGATGCGACGACTGAAAGCCAAATCCTTGATTTACTCGCAGAAGTGATGCGTGAAAAAACCGTATTAATGGTGACCCATCGTCTGCGCGGACTGGCGCGTTTTAATCAGATAATAGTCATGGACAACGGGAAGATTATTGAGCAAGGTAGTCACGCAGAACTGCTGGCTGAACAGGGGCGTTACTACCAGTTTAAGCAGCGCCTGTAGGCTACTATTGAATCATTGCCTGATGCGTTGAGGTAAAAATGCGGCTGGTTCAGCTCTCTCATCATTCCATCGCCTTCCCCTCCCCGGAAGGCGCTTTACGTGAACCTAATGGCCTGTTGGCGCTGGGCGGCGATCTTAGCCCGGCGCGGCTACTGATGGCCTATCAGCGCGGTATTTTTCCGTGGTTTTCACCCGGCGATCCTATTTTATGGTGGTCTCCCGATCCGCGAGCGGTACTGTGGCCGGAGAAATTCCATCTCAGCCGCAGCATGAAGCGCTTCCATCAGCGCTCGCCCTATCGTGTGACGCTGAATCACGCCTTCGGTCAGGTTATCGAGGGCTGTGCCGACCATCGCGATGAGGGCACATGGATAACGGCAGGAATCGTTCAGGCCTACCATCAGCTGCACGAGCTGGGACATGCGCATTCTATTGAAGTGTGGCAGGGAGATGCTTTAGTCGGTGGAATGTACGGCGTCGCGCAGGGCGCGCTGTTTTGCGGAGAGTCGATGTTCAGCCGTGCCGAAAACGCCTCTAAAACCGCGCTGCTGATCTTTAGCCAGGTATTTTCACAGGATGGCGGAAAATTAATCGATTGTCAGGTGCTGAATAAGCATACGGCGTCGCTGGGCGCAGTGGAAATTGCTCGCCGGGATTATCTCGACTATCTCTCCGTGCTGCGGACTTATCGTCTACCGGAACGATTCTGGGTACCGAGGGTGCTATTTGCAGGAGAAGCGTAAATGTTTTCAGCACATTTTTTGTTGGGATGTTATAATTGCGCGGTAGAGTAGCTTCTGCCCGTTGCCCCGCCGCCGTTTGGGAATAATAAGAGTCAGATAACACCCATTGTTCTGTCACTCCCCCTTTACGTTTGCGCCTGTCACCCGGTTTATCCGCGTGAATTACGGGTAATGCGCCAAAACTACTTCGGCGATTTGACGTAAAACTTTACATACTTGCTGAACTTCGGCATTATCTTGCCGGTTCAAAACTACGGTAGTGATACCCCAGAGGACTAGATGGCCAAAGAAGACAATATTGAAATGCAGGGCACCGTACTTGATACGCTGCCTAACACTATGTTCCGCGTAGAACTGGAAAACGGTCACGTGGTAACTGCGCATATTTCCGGTAAAATGCGTAAAAACTACATCCGCATTCTGACGGGCGACAAAGTGACTGTTGAGCTGACCCCGTACGACCTGAGCAAAGGCCGCATTGTCTTCCGTAGTCGCTGATCGTTTTCGCGCTTAACGCGCCAGATGCTGAAGGCCGGGATAATTCCCGGTCTTTTCATTTCTACATCATAGACAACTTAAAGCGCGCAGATAAAAAAACCGGCCCTAAGGCCGGTTTTGTCATTGAGTACCAGAAACTTAATGCGCCGCTTCCGGTTTGTGCTTCTGAGCACTCTGGAAGTCGTAGGTCAGCGCGTTTTTCTCTTTATCCAGTTCCACAGTCACCTGGCCGCCGTCAACCAGTAAGCCAAACAGCAGCTCGTTGGCCAGCGGTTTTTTCAGGTTGTCCTGAATTACCCGTGCCATCGGACGTGCGCCCATGGCCCGGTCGTAGCCTTTCTCGGCCAGCCAATCGCGGGCTTCCTGGCTCACTTCCAAAGAGACGCCTTTCTGATCCAGCTGAACCTGCAGCTCGACGATAAATTTATCCACCACCTGATGGATAACCGTCGTAGACAGGTGATCGAACCAGATAATGTTGTCGAGACGGTTACGGAATTCCGGCGTAAAGATCTTTTTGATCTCATCCATCGCATCCGGACTGTTGTCCTGATGGATAAGGCCAATGGATTTACGCTCGGTTTCACGCACCCCGGCGTTGGTGGTCATCACCAGCACCACGTTGCGGAAATCCGCTTTGCGGCCGTTGTTATCGGTCAGCGTCCCGTTATCCATCACCTGCAACAGCAGGTTAAAGACGTCCGGATGCGCTTTTTCAATTTCATCCAGCAGCAGCACCGCGTGCGGATGCTTGATAACCGCATCGGTCAGCAGCCCGCCCTGATCGAAACCGACGTAGCCCGGAGGCGCGCCGATTAAGCGGCTGACGGTATGACGTTCCATATATTCGGACATATCAAAACGCAGCAGCTCAATGCCCAGCGACTTCGCCAGCTGCACGGTGACCTCGGTTTTACCCACCCCGGTAGGTCCGGCGAACAGGAAAGAACCCACGGGTTTGTGCTCATGGCCAAGCCCGGCGCGCGCCATCTTGATCGCTTCGGTTAAGGCCTCAATCGCCTTATCCTGGCCAAAGACCAGCATTTTCAGGCGATCGCCGAGGTTTTTCAGCGTATCGCGATCGCTGCGGGAAACGCTCTTCTCAGGAATGCGCGCAATCCGCGCCACCACGGACTCAATATCCGCCACGTTAACCGTTTTCTTACGTTTGCTCACCGGCATCAAGCGCGCACGCGCTCCGGCTTCGTCAATCACGTCAATCGCCTTATCCGGCAGATGACGATCGTTAATGTATTTCACCGCCAGTTCCACCGCCGCACGTACCGCCTTCGCGGTGTAACGGACATCGTGGTGCGCTTCATACTTCGGCTTCAGGCCGTTAATAATCTGCACCGTCTCTTCCACGGAAGGTTCGGTGATATCAATTTTCTGGAAACGACGCGCCAGGGCACGATCTTTTTCAAAGATGTTGCTGAATTCTTGGTAGGTTGTCGAACCAATTACCCGGATCTTACCGCTGGAAAGCAGCGGTTTAATCAGGTTAGCGGCATCGACCTGCCCGCCGGAAGCCGCGCCCGCACCGATGATGGTGTGGATTTCATCAATGAACAGAATACTGTTGGTGTCCTGCTCCAGCTGCTTGAGCAGCGCTTTGAAGCGTTTTTCAAAATCGCCGCGGTATTTGGTGCCTGCCAGCAGCGAGCCGATATCCAGCGAATAGATAGTGCAATCTGCCATCACTTCCGGCACGTCGCCCTGCACGATACGCCAGGCAAGACCTTCAGCAATAGCGGTTTTACCGACGCCGGATTCCCCTACCAGCAGCGGGTTGTTCTTGCGACGGCGGCACAGAACCTGAATAGCGCGTTCCAGCTCTTTCTCGCGGCCGATCAGCGGATCGATACCGCCTACGCGGGCAAGCTGGTTGAGGTTGGTGGTGAAGTTTTCCATACGATCCTCCCCGCCTGCTTGCTCTTCGCTGCTGCCTGGCTGGCTTCCGCTGTTATCGGAAGACTGGCTCGGCTCGTCTTTACGCGTACCATGAGAGATGAAATTCACCACATCAAGTCGGCTGACTTCATGTTTACGCAGCAGATAGGCCGCCTGAGACTCCTGCTCGCTAAAAATCGCGACCAGAACGTTGGCGCCGGTCACTTCGCTGCGGCCGGAAGACTGGACGTGGAAAACGGCACGCTGCAGTACGCGCTGGAAGCTCAGCGTCGGCTGAGTATCGCGCTCTTCTTCCGTTGCAGGCAGTACGGGTGTGGTCTGTTCGATGAAGGCTTCAAGCTCCTGACGCAGCGCGACCAAGTCCACTGAACACGCTTCAAGCGCTTCGCGGGCCGAAGGGTTGCTAAGCAGCGCCAGCAACAAGTGCTCGACGGTCATGAACTCATGACGGTGCTCGCGCGCTCTGGCGAAAGCCATGTTTAAACTGAGTTCCAGTTCTTGATTGAGCATAGGCACCTCCCCCAAGTTTATTGCCTGCATTCAGGCTTTTTCTAGCGTACACAACAACGGATGTTCGTTCTCCCTCGCGTACTGGTTCACCATCGATACTTTGGTTTCCGCGACTTCGGCGGTAAAGACCCCGCAAATCGCTTTACCTTGATAGTGAACCGTCAGCATCAGTTGCGTTGCACGTTCAACATCATAAGAAAAGAATTTTTGTAACACGTCAATAACAAACTCCATTGGAGTGTAGTCATCATTGACTAATATCACTTTATACATAGATGGCGGTTTAAGCGCATCCTTAACTTCGTCCTCTACTAGCTGATCGAAGTCCAACCAGTCTCTCTTACTCATCGTCAGTGTTCATCATCGGTTGCTGTTGCCAACAGGCGGTGGCCTGTCGATGACCAGAGGCTATGCACATCACAAATCTACAATAGATCATAGATAATTATCATCTATTACTTCCATCCGCGATGTCTGTCACATTCCCCGGCAATAGCGTTAACTGCTTCAAATTTTGACGCATTTTTCACCGTCCCCCAGCGTCAATCGCTTGACGCATTTCCTGATTTCTCTAAATTGTAGTGGCGAGAGTTGGCGAGCAAATGAACAACTCGTCACTCCACTACCGGTTCATTCCATCTTACTTATAAGATTTACGAAGGATGTCGAAGTATGGAAATGGGTACTGTTAAGTGGTTCAACAATGCCAAAGGGTTCGGTTTTATCTGCCCTGAGGGCGGCGGCGAAGACATTTTCGCCCATTACTCGACCATCCAGATGGATGGTTACAGAACGCTAAAAGCCGGACAAGCGGTTCGGTTTGATGTTCACCAGGGGCCAAAAGGTAACCACGCCAGCGTGATTGTCCCTGTTGAAGCTGAAGAAACAGAAACAGCCGCATAACTCTTTTGCTTCATTGTGTACATCCCGCCAGCAAAATGCCAGTCCTTCTGACTGGCATTTTTTTATCGCTACTCGCGCGCCAGGGCGTCTACCGGGTCCAGACGCGCCGCGTTGCGCGCCGGTAGCCAGCCAAACAGCACCCCGGTCAGCGTGGAGCATAAAAACGCGGTCAATAGCGCCAGCGGTGAAAAACCGATCTCCCAGCCGGGTAAAAACAGCTGTAGAACAAAGGCGATCAGCAGCGAAAGCGTGACGCCCAGCGCCCCGCCGACCAGGCAAACCAGCACCGCCTCGATCAAAAACTGCTGTAACACATCGCTGGCCCGCGCCCCGACCGCCATACGGATACCGATCTCCCGCGTGCGCTCGGTGACTGAGACCAGCATAATGTTCATTACGCCAATTCCGCCGACCACCAGCGCAATCACCGCCACCAGCGTCAGAAACAGCTGTAATGTATGTGTGGTCCGCTCCGCCGTTTTCAAGACGCTGTCCATATTCCAGGTAAAAACATCTTTCTTGCCGTGACGCAGTTCCAGCAGGCGCAGCAGCTGCTGCTCAGCAATCGAGCTGTCATAACCTTCGTTCACCCGCACGGTAATGGAGTTCAGCCACGACTGTCCCATCACCCGCCCGGCCATCGTGGTATAGGGTAACCAGACGCGCAGAATTTTGCTGCTGCCGAACATCGACTGTTTTTCATCCGCGACGCCGATCACCGTTGCTGGCATATTGCCGACCAGAATGATCTCACCCACCACTTTCGCTTTGTGCGGAAACAGCTGTCGACGCGCGTTGCTGTCGAGCACCACCACCTGCGCGCGGCTATTTAGCTGGAGCTCGTTAAAGGTATTTCCTTCGCTAAAAGTCATGCCGTAGACGTTAAAATACTGCGCCCCCACGCCCTCGGCGCTGGCGGCAACGTCAATATTATCCGCCCGCAGACGCAGGCTTTTTGATACCGCCGGGGTCGCCGAGCTGACCCAGGGCTGTTTCTGAATAGCCAACAGATCATCGTACTTGAGAGACTGCTGATAGCGGGGATCGTCATCGCCGAAATCCTTGCCGGGATAAACATCAATGGTATTGGTACCGATAGCGCGAATATCGGCGAGCACCATCTGCTTCGCGGCATCGCCCACCACTACAATCGACACCACCGAGGCAATGCCGATAATAATCCCGAGCATCGTCAGCAGCGTGCGCATTTTATTCGCCGCCATCGCGCGCCAGGCCATGACCAGCGCTTCGCGAAAGCCGCTGCTGAACTGACGCCACGCCGATGGCTCAGCCGCCCCGCGCTGGCGCAGCACGCCGCCGTAGGCAGAACCCAGCGCGGGCGGATTACGCACGATTTCACCATCGTGTATTTCAATGACCCGTTCCGCCTGGGCCGCCACCTGCGGGTCGTGGGTGACAATAATCACCGTATGCCCCTGCGCTTTTAGCTGGTGAAGGATCCCCATGACCTCTTCGCCGGAGCGGCTGTCCAGCGCGCCGGTTGGCTCATCCGCCAGAATCACTTCCCCGCCGTTCATCAGGGCGCGGGCGATACTCACCCGCTGCTGCTGGCCCCCGGAGAGCTGCGAAGGCTGATATTCAGCCCTGTCGCCCAGCCCCAGCCGAATCAGCAGCTCATGGGCCCGAGCCAGGCGCGCTTTACGCTCCGCGCCGGCATAAACCGCCGGAACTTCGACGTTCTGCGCCGCGGTCAGATGCGATAGCAGATGATAGCGCTGGAAAATAAAACCGAAATGTTCCCGCCGCAGGCGTGCCAGTTCATCGCCGTTAAGACGGGCCACGTCCGTACCCGCGACCCGATAGGTGCCGCTGGTGGGTTTGTCCAGACAGCCCAGAATATTCATCAGCGTGGATTTACCGGAGCCGGACGCCCCGACGATAGCCACCATTTCTCCGGCGGCGATGCTCAACGTAATGCCTTTCAGCACCTCAACGTTGCCCTCGCCAGAAGGATAGCTGCGGCGAATATCACGCAGTTCCAGTAACGCCGTCATTTCGCCGCTCCGGCCGCACCTTCGCCGATAATCACTTCATCCCCCTCTTCCAGCCCTTTCACCACCGCCACATCGGTGTCGTTACGCGCGCCGATAACGATTTCGCGCTCTTTAACTTCACCGGTACGCAGCAGACGCACGTGATAGCGGTTATCGCCGATGGCGTCACCCAGCGCGCTCAGCGGGAGGGTGATGACGTTTTTCACTTCCGAAAGCTGGATATGCACCTGAGCGGTCATCTCCAGGCGCAGAATGCCCTGCGGGTTCGGCACCTCAAAACGGGCGTAATAGAAAATGGCGTCATTGACCTTTTCGGGTGTCGGCAGGATATCCTTCAATGTTCCTTCATAGCGCGTCAGCGGATCGCCCAGCACGGTAAACCAGGCTTTTTGCCCCGGCTTCAGATGAATCACGTCCGCTTCCGAGACCTGCGCCTTCACCAGCATGGTGCTGAGATCGGCCAGGGTTAAAATATTCGGCGCCTGCTGGGCGGCGATCACCGTCTGCCCCTGAAGGGTAGTAATTTGCGTCACTTCCCCGGACATCGGCGCCAGAATTTTGGTGTAGTCGAGGTTGGTTTTGGCCGTATCCAGGGTAGCCTGATTACGTTTGACCTGCGCTTCAATCGTACCGATTTGCGCCTCTTTGACCGCTAAGTCGGTCGCGGCGGTATCGAGGTCCTGGCGAGAGACCAACTGGCGCTGCGCCAGCTGCTGCTGGCGGGCCAACGTCGTCGCGGACAGTTTACGTTCCGCACGCGCCTGGTTGAGCTGCGCCCGCAGCTCCATCAGCGTCGCTTCAACTTCTTTAATCTGGTTTTCCGCCTGCTCGGGATCGATAACCCCCAGCAGCTGATCTTTTTTCACTTTGTCGCCAATCTCAACGCGCAGCGTTTTTAGCTGTCCGCTCACCTGCGCCCCGACGTCAACTTTTTTTAACGCATCCAGCTTACCGGTCGCCAGCACGCTCTGCTGCAGGTCTCCTTTGCGTACCACCAGCGTCTGATACTGCGGCAGAGGCGCATTCAGAATTCGCCATCCCCAGACGGCGAGGGCCAGTACGACAATCGCCAGCAGCCACCATACTTTCCTGCGCTTTCCATTTAATTTCATAAAAATTCCTGATGTTTTAACCCGCAGAACCCGCGACAATTCTATCTAAATGCGGTAATAGAATAACGCGCATTTTTAGCTGCGCTTAATTTTTGTTTAACCGAAGTTGAAGGTCGTGCGGATAAAGGCGTGCCGGGAGAGTTCCCGGCAGAGAGATAAACGGCGGTCGGCGCTAATCCGCCCGCCCGCGCGCCAGCCATAGCACGCGGGAGAACATTTTTTTCAACAGCGCAGGAATGGCGTCAACCCCGCGACGCCCGGCCTCCATCGCCACTTCAATCGCCAGGTCCGGTTTTGACGAACGGTGGATCGCTTTGGTGATCACCCGCCGCATATTCATGGGAATATTTATCGGCAGCTGGGCCACCCGATGATAAACATCGTCGAAGCCCTGGCGATACATAAAATGCTCCATATCCATCGCCGGTAGCGCGGTGAGATGGTCGCGCTCAAGCATTTTGTCGTCATTCAATAGCCCGCGAACGGTGGCGGCATATTTCTTCCCGGCCTCATCGCCGTCCACCAGCACGTGCCATTCAATCCCCATTCGCCGGGCGAATTTGATAAGCGGTTTTAATCCCGACTGGGCAAACTCAATCACCTTCACCCCTTCCGCATCAAAGTGGTGGCCGCACTGGCGCGCCAGCTCGTTGATAACCCAGGTTTCGGTCTCCCCTTCGACCAGTAGCCAGCAGCGGGCAAACAGCGATGAAGCGCGGTTAAAGCGAATATGAAAAGCGATGCGCCGGCTGTCTTCGGCATTCATCCCGCCGGGCCCCAGCCGCCAGGCGGATACCCGTGATGATTCACGCACCAGTCGGCAGACGTGCTCGACGGGCGTTAATGACAGCAGTTCGCCGGAGTTCGTCGTCGTCACCCGCTGTAGCGGCAGTAAATTAAGTAAATGCCAGGCTACGGACAGCATAATCGGATGCAGCCGGGTTTCCGGGTCCTCAATCAACAAGAGCGGCCGCGCATCGCGATCGAGTCTCACCGTGCCTTTCGCCTGCAGCAGCGTAGAAAACAGTCCCAATAAAATCACCCGATGGCTGCGCCCGCCGGGCTTGTCGATCATCCTGTTAATGATGTCCAGGTAGCGCCAACTGCGCTGTTCATCATGTGAATGACGGCGCATCAGGCGATGACGCGACTGCGCGCTGCTCTGCTCGGCAAAATAGTGCTCCAGCAATTGCACCATGGCCGACAGTCCCTGGCGGATCTGCCCATCGGTTAAATTTTGCGGATGATGCACCAGTTCACGAGAGAGGAAATCAAGCTGGCGCGCGGTAATTTCGATCTGCGGCGAATGCGGAACGGTGCCGTTGTGGATCCGTCGCATAAAGCGGGCGTCGCGCAGCCGCAGAACCGGCATCAGCCGCACCAGGTGACGGGCGAGTTCATCAATATCGTCAAGCTCCAGCGCTTCCCCTTCACCGTTAATAAAACTACGCAGGGTCATTACGCTGTCGTCATCGGCAAGCTCCCCCTCGAGGCGATAGAAAACGCGCTGATAGCCGTCGTCGCAGGGCACCCAGCAGTTACTGAGAGGGCGATAGCGTCGCACTCGATGGCGGCCGGGTTCATTCTCACGGAAGGTCAAAATGATATGCAGATGATGCTCGCGTCCCTGAATATCGCCGGGCGGAAACCAAAAATCTTCCCGAACAAAATGATAAAGGTCAAACTCCGGGGACAGGAGTAGCGTCAGGGCATCCAGCAGGCTGGATTTACCCCAGGCATTTTCGCCAATCAGCACGTTATTTTGCTCAAGCATCAACGATAAACGGTTAATGCCGCGAAAACCGACTATTTCGACGCGCTCAAGATGCATATGCCCTCCGCTCGGTGGCGACTATCTCCTTCAGTTATCAGCAGTATAGCGAGGTGAGCATCAACATGACACTCCGGGCGTATTATGAATCGCTATAGGGTGAAGAGGCGGAATGTGATGCGCGGTATTTCACTTAATTGAGAAACGCATTCATCATCAAAAGTCGTTTTTTTCATCATTTTTGTTCTACACTTTTAAAAATTCCCATGAAAAAAGGAATCCCAGCACATTGTTCTAAATCAAATTACATCAATTTATTTAACTGGTCCCGGAGTAGCGATCGTCCATAGAATAGCGTCGCTTTATTCTAGTCGTCATTCTTTGTGGCGAAAATAAAGGCCGGCACGAAAACTCGTGCGCGTTTACGTTTTTATTGAGGTGGTTATGTTTAGAAAATTAGCAGCAGAATGCTTTGGTACATTCTGGCTGGTATTCGGTGGTTGCGGCAGCGCCGTTCTGGCTGCAGCGTTCCCGGAACTGGGAATTGGTTTTGCCGGCGTCGCGCTGGCTTTCGGTTTAACCGTATTAACCATGGCCTATGCCGTTGGTCATATTTCCGGCGGGCATTTTAACCCGGCGGTGACTTTAGGTTTATGGGCCGGCGGTCGTTTCCCGGCCAAAGAGGTAATTGGTTATATTATCGCCCAGGTTGTCGGCGGTATTATCGCCGCCGCTATTCTGTATGTTGTCGCCAGCGGTAAAGCGGGCTTCGACGCCGCCGCTAGCGGGTTCGCTTCGAACGGTTATGGCGAACACTCTCCGGGCGGCTTCTCCATGCTTTCCGCCATTGTGATTGAGATTGTCCTGACCTGCGGCTTCCTGCTGGTTATTCACGGCGCCACGGATAAAAACGCCCCTGCCGGCTTCGCCCCTATCGCCATTGGTCTGGCGCTGACGCTTATTCACCTAATCAGCATTCCGGTCACCAACACGTCGGTAAACCCGGCGCGTAGCACCGCGGTAGCGATTTTCCAGGGCGGCTGGGCGCTGCAGCAGCTGTGGCTATTCTGGGTAATGCCGATTATCGGCGGCATTCTCGGCGGCGTGCTCTACCGCACCCTGCTGGAAAAACGCAGCTAAGCTCCCACGATTCTCTTGAGGCCCGGTACTGCCGGGCCTTTCTTTTTTCCGACTACTTTACTCAGTCCGGCGATTTGGGTAGTGTCAGTGACGCTATTTTCACTCTGCAAGGATCGTGTCGTTCATGTTTTCGGGACTATTAATCATTCTGCTGCCGTTGGTCATAGGCTATCTTATTCCTCTTCATCGGCCATCAGCCCTTAAACTCATTACGCGATTTCTGAGCTGGATCGTCTACGTTATTCTCTTCTTTATGGGTATTAGCTTGGCCTTCCTGGATAATCTGGCCAGCAATCTTCTGGCGATCCTTCATTATGCGGCGGTCAGCGTCGTTATTATTATGCTGTGCAATATTGCCGCCCTGATGTGGCTTGAACAGAAAATGCCCTGGCAAAATCATCATCGTCAGGAAAAATTACCCTCGCGTCTGGCAATGGCGCTGGAATCCCTTCAGCTATGCGGCGTGGTGCTTATTGGCTTCCTGATTGGTCTGAGCGGTCTCTCTTTTTTACAACACGCCACCGAGGCCAGCGAATATACGCTGATTTTCCTTTTGTTCCTCATCGGTATTCAGCTGCGTAATAATGGCATGACGCTGCGGCAAATCGTTCTTAATCGTCGCGGCATGATTGTCGCGGTGGTGGTGATGGTCAGTTCATTGCTGGGCGGCGTCATCAATGCCTTTATTCTCGACCTGCCGCTAAAAACCGGGCTGGCCATGGCCTCCGGTTTTGGCTGGTATTCGCTCTCCGGGATCCTGCTGACCGAATCCTATGGCCCGGTGATTGGCAGCGCGGCATTCTTTAACGATCTTGCCCGTGAACTGCTGGCGATTATGCTTATCCCCGGGCTGGTGCGCCGCAGCCGTTCAACGGCGTTAGGCCTTTGCGGCGCGACATCAATGGACTTTACGCTGCCGGTACTACAACGCTCAGGCGGGGTGGAGATCGTCCCGGCGGCCATCGTGCATGGCTTCATTCTGAGCCTGCTGGTGCCCATTTTGATGGCTTTTTTCTCCGCTTAATACCTCTCTGGCGGTAGTTCCCTGCCGCCAATTTTGCGCTAAATCAATCTCCCTGTAAGTTGTACGAGAAATACCTTTTATCTTCATGCGCTCGGGCATAACCTTAAACATGTATATTAAATATAACTTTAAAAAAGGTGTGATCATGTTTTGTGTGCAATGTGAACAAACCATCCGTACCCCGGCAGGGAACGGCTGCTCTTACGCGCAGGGTATGTGCGGGAAAACGGCCGAAACGTCCGATCTGCAGGATCTGTTGATTGCTTCTCTGCAGGGCCTCTCCGCATGGGCGCTTAAAGCCCGCGAATACGGCATCATCGACCATGACATCGATAGCTTCGCGCCGCGCGCTTTTTTTTCCACGCTGACCAACGTTAACTTCGACTCCCCGCGTATCGTTGGCTACGCCCGCGAGGCCATCACCCTGCGCGAAGCGCTGAAAGCCCGGTGCCTGAATATCGACGCTCATGCGACGGTTGATAACCCGATGGCCGATCTGCAGTTAGTGAGTGACGATCTCGGCGACCTGCAGCATCAGGCGGCGGAATTCACCCCGAACAAAGACAAAGCGGCCATCGGCGAGAATATTCTCGGCCTGCGCCTGCTGTGCCTGTACGGCCTGAAAGGCGCGGCGGCCTACATGGAACACGCCCACGTTCTCGGTCAGTACGACAACGCCATCTACGCCCAGTACCACAAAATCATGGCGTGGCTCGGTACCTGGCCTGCCGATATGAACGCGCTGCTGGAATGTTCAATGGAAATCGGCCAGATGAACTTTAAGGTGATGAGCATTCTGGACGCCGGCGAGACCAGCAAATATGGCCATCCCACCCCGACGCAGGTCAACGTCAAAGCGACCGAAGGCAAATGTATCCTGATTTCTGGCCATGACCTGAAAGATCTGTACAACCTGCTGGAGCAGACCGAAGGCACCGGCGTTAACGTCTACACCCACGGTGAAATGCTGCCGGCGCACGGTTACCCGGAGCTGCGTAAATTCAAACATTTGATCGGTAACTACGGCAGCGGCTGGCAAAACCAGCAGGTCGAGTTTGCCCGCTTCCCTGGCCCGATTGTCATGACCTCAAACTGCATCATCGACCCAACCGTCGGCGCCTATGACGATCGTATCTGGACCCGCAGCATCGTCGGCTGGCCGGGCGTGAATCATCTGGAAGGCGAAGATTTCGCCCCGGTTATCGCTCAGGCGCAGCAGATGGCGGGCTTCCCGTACAGCGAGATCCCGCACCTGATCACCGTTGGTTTCGGTCGTCAGACCCTGCTGGGCGCGGCGGATACGCTGATCGACCTGGTGAGCCGTGAAAAGCTGCGCCATATCTTCCTGGTGGGCGGCTGCGACGGGGCGCGCGGCGAACGTAACTACTTCACCGATTTCGCCACCAGCGTACCGGACGACTGCCTGATTCTGACCCTGGCCTGCGGTAAGTACCGTTTCAACAAACTCGAATTCGGCGATATCGAAGGTCTACCGCGTCTGGTCGATGCCGGTCAGTGTAACGACGCTTACTCTGCCATCATCCTGGCGGTCACCCTGGCGGAAAAACTGGGTTGTGGCGTGAACGACCTGCCGCTGTCTCTGGTGCTCTCATGGTTTGAACAGAAAGCGATTGTTATTCTGCTGACCCTGCTGTCGCTGGGCGTGAAAAACATCGTCACCGGCCCGACGGCGCCGGGCTTCTTCACGCCGGATCTGCTGGCCGTGCTTAATGAGAAATTCGGTCTGCGTTCGGTGACCACCGTAGAAGAAGACATGAAGCAACTGCTGAGCGCGTAAGGAGTAAAAGTATGACTTTGCCAACCCATCAGTGCCCGTGGCGGATGCAGGTTCACCACATCCATCAGGAAACGCCGGATGTGTGGACAATTTCGTTGCTCTGCCACGACTATTATCCGTATCGTGCCGGGCAGTACACGCTGGTCAGCGTACGCAATTCGCCGGAGACGCTGCGTGCCTACAGCCTCTCCTCGACGCCGGGCGTTAGCGAATATCTTACGCTGACCGTACGCCGTATTGACGAGGGCGCGGGTTCGCAGTGGCTCACCCGCGACGTGAAGCGCGGCGACTATATCTGGCTGTCCGACGCGATGGGTGATTTCACCTGTGACGATAAAGCGGACGATAAATTCCTGATGCTGGCCGCAGGATGCGGCGTCACGCCAATCATGTCAATGCGCCGCTGGCTGGCGAAATATCGCCCGCAGGCTGATGTTCAGGTGATTTTTAACGTGCGTTCTCCCCAGGATGTCATTTTCGCTGAGGAATGGCGTCAGTATCCGGTGACGCTGGTGGCGGAAAATCACGCCGCCCACGGTTTCGTGGCAGGACGTTTAACGACCGAACTGCTGCAAAGCGTGCCGGATCTGGCATCGCGTACCGTCATGACCTGCGGCCCGGCGCCGTATATGGAGTGGGTTGAGCAGGAAGTGAAAGCGCTGGGCGCGACGCGCTTCTTCAAAGAGCAGTTCTTTACGCCGGTAGCCGACGCCGCTACCAGCGGCCTGAAGTTCACCAAACTGCAGCCGGCGAAAGCGTTCTATGCGCCGGTCGGCGCCACGCTGCTCGAAGCGCTGGAAAGTAACAAAGTGCCGGTTACCGTCGCCTGTCGCGCAGGCGTCTGCGGCTGCTGCAAAACGAAAGTGGTTTCCGGCGAGTATACCGTCAGCAGTACCATGACGTTAACCGATGCGGAAATCGCAGAAGGCTACGTGCTGGCCTGCTCCTGCCATCCGCGGGGCGATCTGGTACTGGCTTAACCAGCAACTGCCGGATGGCGCAGCGCCATCCGGCTATCTTTACCGCCAGGCCGAATTGCCGGCGATGGCATAGCGCCCTGCCCCCAAAAAAGCGACCGCCAGCGCACCCACGAAAAAATAGACCAGGCTCTCAATCGCCCACGCGCCGACCGCATCCAGCGCGAAGGTTTTGCCCGTCCCGACCATCAGCCAGGCGACGACCATCGTAAACGCCAGCACCAGCGCCGCCGGACGGGTAAGAATTCCCAGGATCAGCAGGCAAGGCGCAACCACCTCACCCACTAATACCCCATAAGCGATAAAACCCGGCAATCCTTTTGCTACCAGCATATTGCTGATTCCCCCTACGCCATCAAATAGCTTGTGCAATCCGTGAAACAGCATCAGTCCGCCAACGGCAAGTCGTAACAAGAGTTTGCCGAAATCGTCATGAGACAGCAGTTTATTAACAGCATTTAACAGCGATTTAACCATTTGAAATGATTCCTGTTTACCACTTTATGTGAGCACAGATTATGCGGAGTTTTTGCTGAAAAAAACCAGCGAAAATGAGGGGTTAAAGCGAGCGTAACTGGCAGTATCATCTAAGCTTGTAAGCGTTATCACAAAAAGGAGATGGAGAACCATGAAACAGACCGTGGCGGCATACATTGCCAAAACTCTTGAACAGGCTGGCGTTAAACGTATTTGGGGCGTAACCGGGGATTCTCTTAACGGCTTAAGCGACAGCCTGAACCGCATGGGGACCATCGATTGGATGCCCACGCGCCACGAAGAAGTGGCCGCCTTCGCCGCCGGAGCGGAGGCCCAGCTTACCGGCGAACTGGCGGTATGCGCCGGTTCCTGCGGGCCGGGCAACCTGCACCTGATTAACGGCCTTTTCGACTGTCACCGCAACCATGTTCCGGTGCTGGCTATCGCCGCCCATATTCCTTCCAGTGAAATCGGCAGCGGCTATTTTCAGGAGACGCACCCTCAGGAGCTGTTCCGCGAATGCAGCCACTACTGCGAACTGGTCTCATCCCCGGAACAAATTCCGCAGGTGCTGGCCATCGCCATGCGCAAAGCAGTAATTAACCGCGGCGTCTCGGTCGTGGTGCTCCCCGGCGACGTTGCGCTAAAACCCGCGCCGGAAAGCGCCAGCAGCCACTGGTACCACGCGCCGCTGCCGCAGGTGACGCCGGCGGAAGAAGAGCTGAAGAAGCTGGCCCAGCTGCTGCGCTATTCCAGCAACATCGCCCTGATGTGCGGCAGCGGCTGCGCCGGAGCGCATAAAGAGCTGGTGGCGTTCGCCGCGAAGCTCAAAGCGCCTATCGTTCATGCGCTGCGCGGCAAAGAGCACGTTGAATACGACAACCCTTATGATGTGGGGATGACCGGGCTGATTGGCTTCTCCTCCGGCTTCCACACCATGATGAACGCCGACACCCTGGTACTGCTCGGCACCCAGTTCCCCTATCGCGCCTTCTACCCGACGGACGCGAAAATTATTCAGATCGATATCAATCCCGGCAGTATCGGCGCCCACAGTAAAGTGGACATGGCGCTGGTCGGCGATATCAAATCCACCCTCAACGCGCTGCTGCCGCTTCTCGAAGAGAAAACCGACCGCAAATTCCTCGATAAAGCGCTGGAACACTATCGCGACGCGCGTAAGGGGCTCGACGATCTGGCCAAGCCCAGCGACAAAACGCTTCATCCGCAGTATCTGGCGCAGCGCATCAGCCACTTTGCCGACGAGGACGCCATTTTTACCTGTGACGTGGGTACGCCGACCGTCTGGGCCGCGCGCTATCTGCAGATGAACGGCAAGCGCCGCCTGCTCGGCTCCTTCAACCATGGGTCAATGGCTAACGCCATGCCGCAGGCCATCGGCGCAAAAGCCACGGCTCCCGACCGCCAGGTCGTGGCAATGTGCGGCGACGGCGGCTTTAGCATGCTAATGGGGGATTTCCTCTCGCTGGCGCAAATGAAGCTGCCGGTGAAAATCGTTATCTTCAATAACAGCGTACTGGGTTTCGTGGCGATGGAGATGAAGGCCGGGGGCTATCTGACAGACGGCACCGAGCTGCACGCCACCAACTTTGCCCGCATCGCCGAAGCGTGTGGTATCAAGGGCATACGCGTTGAGCGCGCGTCAGAGGTTGATGAAGCGCTGCAAACCGCTTTCGCTACCGATGGCCCGGTACTGGTGGATGTGGTCGTCGCCAGTGAAGAGCTGGCGATGCCGCCGCAAATCAAACTGGAGCAGGCCAAAGGTTTCAGCCTTTATATGCTGCGCGCGATTATCAGCGGCCGCGGCGACGAGGTTATTGAACTGGCGAAAACTAACTGGCTAAGGTAAAAATATCCTTTTCAATTCATACACAAAATCCTTCGTGTTGCCTCAAGGCGGCAAGCCCGAACATCCCCGGGAGCATAGATAAGAGGGTGCAGCTAACGCAGAGGCAGCGCGAAGAAAGAAGTGTATAAGGATATGACATGATAGATTTACGCAGTGATACCGTCACCCGCCCGGGCCGCGCCATGCTGGAAGCTATGATGGCCGCCCCGGTCGGGGATGACGTCTATGGCGACGACCCGACCGTTAACGAACTCCAGCGCTATGCCGCCGAGCTGGCGGGCAAAGAAGCCGCGATCTTCTTGCCCACCGGCACCCAGGCCAACCTGGTCGCCCTGCTCAGCCACTGCCAGCGCGGCGAAGAGTATATCGTCGGCCAGGGCGCGCATAACTATCTCTATGAAGCCGGCGGCGCGGCGGTACTCGGCAGCATCCAACCGCAGCCCATCGACGCCGCAGCGGACGGCACCCTGCCGCTGGACAAAGTCGCGGCCAAAATCAAACCGGACGATATTCATTTCGCGCCCACCCGCCTGCTGTCGCTGGAAAATACCCATAACGGCAAAGTGCTGCCGCGTGAATATCTGAAAGAAGCCTGGGAATTCACGCGCCAGCGCGGCCTCGGACTGCACGTGGACGGCGCGCGTATTTTTAACGCCGTCGTGGACTACGGCTGCGCGCTGCGCGATATCACCCGCTACTGCGATTCTTTCACCATCTGCCTGTCCAAAGGCCTCGGCGCGCCGGTAGGCTCGCTGCTGGTAGGGAGCGAAGTGTATATTCGCCGCGCGATCCGCTGGCGGAAAATGGTCGGCGGCGGAATGCGCCAGGCGGGGATTCTGGCGGCGGCTGGCCTGTATGCTTTGCAGAACAACGTCGCGCGCTTAAAAGAGGATCATGACAACGCCGCGTGGATGGCGGAGCAGCTGCGCGCCGTCGGCGCTGACGTGATGCGCCACGATACCAATATGCTGTTTGTTCGCGTTGGTGAAGCGCGCGCCACCGCGCTGGGCGAGTATCTGCGCGAACGCGGGGTGCTGATCAACGCCTCGCCCATCGTGCGCCTGGTGACGCATATTGACGTTAACCTCCAGCAGCTCGCCGAAGTAGTGAGCCACTGGCAGGCATTTTTAAACCGTTAAGGAGTCCGGTGTGTCGCAGCGAATTCTGGTGCTTGGCGCCAGCGGTTATATCGGCCAGCATCTGGTGAAAAGACTCAGCGAGCAGGGCTTCACCGTGCTGGCGGCGGCACGCCACATCGACAGGCTTAAAAAACAGCATCTCCCCGGCGTCGAGTGCTATTCGCTCGATTTAAACCAGCCGGAAGCGCTACCCGACCTGCTGGCGCAGGCTGATACCGTTTACTATCTGGTGCACGGGATGGGCGAAGGCGGCGACTTTATCCGCCACGAGCGGCAGGTCGCGCTCAACGTTCGCGACGCGCTGCGCGAGACGCCGGTGAACGAAGTCATCTTTCTCAGTTCCTTACAGGTGGCGGAGCAGGAGCAATCCGATCATCTACGCGCCCGCCAGATCACCGGCGATCTGCTGCGCGAATCGGGCGTCCCGGTAGCGGAAGTTCGCGCCGGCATTATCGTCGGCGCCGGTTCCGCCGCCTTCGAAGTGATGCGCGATATGGTTTACAACCTGCCGGTGCTGACGCCGCCGCGCTGGGTACGCTCGCGCACTACGCCGATTGCGCTGGAAAATTTGCTCTACTATCTGCTGCGGTTGCTTGACCATCCGTCCCGCGAGCATCGGGTGTTTGAAGCCGCCGGGCCGGAAACGTTAAGCTATCAGCAGCAGTTTATCCGCTTTATGGCGGTTAGCGGCAAACGACGCCCGCTGATTCCTGTTCCTTTCCCTACCCGCTGGATTTCAGTGTGGTTTCTCAATGTGATTACCTCGGTGCCGCCAACTACGGCCAAAGCCCTGATTCAGGGGCTAAAGCACGATCTGATCGCCGACGATCGCGCCCTGCGGGCCTTAATTCCTCAACCGCTTATCGCGTTTGATGAGGCGGTGCGCCGCACGCTTAAAGAAGAGGAGCAGCTAGTGAACTCCAGCGACTGGGGCTACGATGCGCAGGCCTTCGCCCGCTGGCGGCCCGAATACGGCTACTATCCGAAACAGGCGGGCTGTACCGTTAATACTTCCGCCAGCTCCGGCGCGCTGTGGGAGGTGATCAACCAAATCGGCGGCAAAGAGGGCTATTTCTTCGGTAACGTGCTGTGGAAAACGCGCGGGGCGATGGACCTGCTGGTCGGCCATCGGCTGGCAAAGGGGCGTCCGGAAAGAGCGTATCTGCAAACCGGCGACGCGGTGGACAGCTGGAAGGTCATTATCGTCGAGCCGGAAAAGCAGCTGACGCTGTTATTCGGCATGAAAGCGCCCGGCCTTGGCCGCCTGAGCTTTACCCTGCGCGATAAAGGCGATCATCGCGAGCTGGACGTGCGCGCCTGGTGGCACCCGCACGGTATGCCGGGGCTCTTCTACTGGCTACTGATGATCCCGGCGCATCTGTTTATTTTTCGCGGTATGGCGCGACGCATCGCCCACCTGGCGGAGCAAATCACCATCAAATAGAGTATACGTATAGAATTCTTTCATGATTCTCATTGCATCGTAGTCAGAATCACGGAAAAATGCGCACGAAATTCTTTTGTTTAACAGTGGATCGATATGAAGGTACTGGTTACCGGTGCGACCAGCGGATTGGGCCGCAACGCGGTGGAATATCTGCGTAACAGGGGCATTAGCGTCAGAGCGACCGGGCGCAACGAAGCGATGGGCAAGCTTCTGAGCAAAATGGGCGCAGAGTTCGTCCCTGCGGACTTAACCGAGCTGGTCTCTTCGCAGGCCAAAGTGATGCTCGCCGGTATCGATACCCTGTGGCACTGTTCCAGCTTTACCTCGCCGTGGGGCACCCAGCAGGCCTTCGATTTAGCTAACGTCCGCGCGACTCGCCGTCTCGGCGAGTGGTCGGTAGCCTGGGGCGTGCGCAACTTCGTGCACATCTCTTCGCCGTCGCTCTATTTTGATTATCACCATCATCGCGATGTTAAGGAAGATTTTCGCCCGCAGCGTTTCGCCAACGAATTCGCCCGCAGCAAAGCGGCAAGCGAAGAGGTGATCCATCTTCTGGCGCAGGCCAACCCGAATACCCGCTTTACGATCCTGCGCCCGCAGAGCCTGTTTGGCCCGCATGATAAAGTGTTTATCCCGCGGCTGGCGCAAATGATGCAGCACTACGGTAGCGTTCTGTTGCCGCGCGGCGGCAGCGCGCTGGTGGATATGACCTACTATGAAAACGCGGTACACGCGATGTGGCTCGCCAGCCAGCCCCAGTGCGACCTCTTGCCCTCGGCCCGGGCGTACAACATCACTAACGGCGAACCGCAAACCCTGCACAGCATCGTACAGAAACTCATCGATGAGCTGGGAATAAAGTGCCGCATCCGTTCGGTCCCTTACCCGATGCTGGATATTATTGCCCGCAGCATGGAGCGCTTTGGCAATAAGTCAGCTAAAGAGCCCGCCTTTACCCACTACGGCGTCTCTAAGCTGAACTTTGATTTCACCCTTGATATCTCCCGCGCCCAGCAGGAGCTAGACTACCGGCCGGTTGTCACGATGGATGAAGGCATTATCCGTACCGCCGCGTGGTTGAAGGACCACGGTAAGCTGCACTATTAACCCCGCCCATACTTTTCCAGCAGCGCTTCGGCTATCGCCAGGGTTTGGGCATCGGCAACCCCGTCCCAGCGCTCGGGGCGGAAGTGCATCTGGAAAGCCATAATGACCCGCTTCTGCTGTGCAGGGGTCATGTCCGGCGTTACCTGATAGCCGTAGCGAGACAGCACGTCCAGCAGTTCTGCGGCGTCGACCGGCTCGTATGACGGGCGCCCCTGCAGATAAAACGCCACGCGCTGGGCATCCGGCCATGCGCCAATTCCCTGTTCGGCCAGCCTGCGCCACGGGAACAGCGGCCCCGGATCGTCTTTACGCTGCGGGGCGATGTCCGCATGCGCGACCACGTTCTGCGGCGCGATATGGTAGCGGGCGATAATGTCTTTCGCCAACGGGATCAGAGCGTCAATTTGCGCCGGATTAAACGGCGTGAAGCTTTTCCCCCCGGCCGTTTTTTGCCAGCCGCGATTCTCCAGCTCAATACCAATCGAGGTATCGTTAATACGCGTGCTGCCGCGCCAGAAGCTGACGCCCGCATGCCAGGCCAGATCCTCTTCCGGCACCAGTTGCCAGATCCGCGGTTTGCCTCCGTGCAGCGGCGGTATCTCCGGAATCAGGTAGTGAGAGCTCACCTGGTTATCCGTCAGCGTCGCCAGCGAAACGTCGAAATCATCGGCGGTGTAGTGGATCACCAGCACTTTGATGCGCGGATAAGCCGCCTGCGCCGGGTGGCGCGTATCCAGCTGATAGCCGTCGCGATCGATAATGCCCTTTTCCGTAGCGCAGCCCGCCAGCAGCAGCGTCAGCAGGACGCCTGCCCGGCACATTCTCATCGCCGGGTCTTCACCGCGGTGCCGCTGACGCTGACCATCAGCATGCTGCTATCTTTACCGACGGTTTCATAATCAATATCAATGCCGACCACCGCGTTGGCGCCCAGCGCTTTGGCCTGTTCGCTTAGCTCTTCAAAGGCGATTTCCCGGGCTTTACGCAGCTCTTTTTCATAGGCGCCGGAACGACCGCCGACGATATCGCGGATGCTGGCGAAAAAATCGCGGAATACGTTAGCGCCGAGAATCGCTTCCCCGGTGACGACGCCGCAGTATTCGATGATGGGCTGACCTTCGAGGGTTGGCGTAGTTGAAAATTGCATGTTCAAACTCCTTCTTTAGCGTTCAATGCGTTAGCTCTAAGGGTCAAGCACAATCCCTATCTGATACACTATGCTTGAACAGATATTCTAACGTAGTGAGCTCATAAGGAAATCATCATGCGCTACAAAGTTCTTGCATTAGTCCTCCCCTGCGCGCTGGCGCTCAGCGCCTGTACAACCGTCACGCCTGCCTACAAAGATAACGGCACCCGCAGCGGCCCCTGCATCGAAGGCGGCCCGGATGACGTGGCGCAGAAGTTTTATGACTATCAGGTGCAGCACCGCAACAGCGATTTAACGGCGCTGCGTCCGTACCTGAGCGACGGTCTGGCAAAACTGCTGAACGACGCGCGTCAGGACCCGTCTAACAACGCCCTGCTGCAGTCAAACCTGTTCTCCAGCAGCACAACGCCAGCCGACAGCGCCGATGTCGCCAGCGCCTCGACCATTCCTAATCGCGACGCGCGCAATATTCCGCTGCGCGTGGAGCTGAAACAGGGCACCCAAAGCTGGAAGGACGAAGTACTGATGATTCAGGAAGGCCAGTGCTGGGCCGTGGATGACGTGCGTTATCTCGGCAACAACGCCCATGCGCCGGCGGGCACCCTGCGTCAGAGTCTCGAAAAACGCTAATCCGGGCGCCAGGCCGCTCAGGCCGAATGAAATAACCCCGGTAAAATGTCGGCATTTCCGCTGGTAATGCCGACATTGACTTCTCCCGCCTTCACGAAGCCATATTTTGTGCTAACTTTAAATGTAAACATGGTTTACATTTAACTTTTAACGCATAAATATTGCATAACTATTCTGCCAAAGGTACTATTTGCGGCCTCAATTGCTATTTGTATCAGACTGCCCAGATGAGCATTAAATTAAACGGCATTAATTGCTTCTACGGCGCGCACCAGGCGCTGTTCGACATCACGCTGGATTGCCCGCAGGGGGAAACGCTGGTGCTGCTCGGCCCAAGCGGTGCCGGTAAAAGCTCGCTGCTGCGCGTCCTCAATCTGCTGGAGATGCCGCGTTCCGGTACGTTGCATATCGCCGGAAACCATTTCGACTTTACTAAAGCGCCTTCTGACAAAGCCATTCGCGAGCTGCGCCAGAACGTGGGTATGGTTTTCCAACAGTATAATCTGTGGCCGCATCTGACCGTGCAGCAAAATCTGATTGAAGCCCCCTGCCGCGTACTCGGTTTAAGCAAAGATCGGGCGTTAGACCGCGCGGAAAAGCTGCTCGAACGTCTGCGCCTGAAACCCTATAGCGATCGCTACCCGCTGCATCTTTCCGGCGGCCAGCAGCAGCGCGTGGCCATTGCCCGCGCCCTAATGATGGAACCGCAGGTTCTGCTCTTTGATGAACCCACGGCGGCGCTCGATCCAGAAATCACCGCCCAGATCGTCAGTATTATCCGCGAACTGGCTGAAACCGGCATTACGCAGGTTATCGTCACCCACGAAGTGGAAGTGGCGCGCAAAACAGCCAGCCGCGTGGTCTATATGGAAAATGGCCATATCGTTGAACAAGGTGATGCCGGCTGCTTCGCGCATCCGCAGACCGACGCGTTTAAAAACTATCTTTCACATTGATGTTTTCGGGGAAATGACGATGAAAAAAGTACTGATTGCCGCTCTTCTTGCGGGCATGAGCCTCTCCGCTACCGCAGCCCAGACCATTCGTTTCGCCACCGAGGCCTCCTACCCTCCATTTGAATCGATCGATGCCAACAACAAAATTGTCGGCTTTGACGTCGATCTGGCGAACGCCCTGTGTAAAGAGATTGATGCGACCTGCACCTTTACCAACCAGGCCTTCGATAGCCTGATCCCCAGCCTGAAGTTCCGTCGTTTCGACGCGGTCATGGCCGGGATGGACATCACTCCTGAGCGTGAAAAGCAGGTGCTGTTCACCACCCCGTACTATGAGAATTCCGCGCTGTTCGTCGGCCAGCAGGGTAAATTCACCAGCATTGATGCCCTGAAAGGCAAAAAAGTCGGCGTGCAGAACGGCACCACTCACCAGAAATTCATCACCGACAAACACCCGGAAATCACTACCGTTCCTTACGACAGCTACCAGAATGCGAAGCTGGACCTGCAGAACGGCCGTATTGATGCGGTATTCGGCGATACCGCCGTAGTGACCGAATGGCTGAAGAGCAATCCGAAGCTGGCCGCGGTGGGCGACAAGGTTACCGATAAAGACTACTTCGGCACCGGTCTCGGCATCGCGCTACGTCAGGGCAATACCGAACTGCAGCAGAAATTTAACGCTGCGCTGGAAAAAGTAAAAAGCGATGGGACTTACCAGTCTATCTATAACAAATGGTTCCAGAAGTAACGCTGAATGAACGAATTTTTTCCATTAGCAAGCGCCGCCGGGATGACCGTCGGCCTTGCCGTTTGCGCCCTGATCATCGGCCTGGTGCTGGCGATGCTGTTTGCCGTCCTCGAGTCGGTGAAGCTGCGTCCGATCGCCTGGCTCGCAACCGGCATTGTCACCCTTTTACGCGGACTACCGGAAATTCTGGTGGTTCTGTTTATCTATTTTGGTTCCTCACAGCTGCTGCTGACCCTTTCTGACGGCTTTACGATCAATCTCGGCTTTGTGCAGATCCCGGTACAGATGCAGATTGAAAACTTCGACGTCAGCCCGTTCCTCTGCGGAGCTATCGCGCTTTCTCTGCTGTATGCCGCTTACGCATCGCAGACCCTGCGCGGAGCGCTAAAGGCCGTTCCGCAAGGGCAATGGGAATCCGGCCAGGCGCTAGGACTATCGAAAGCCGCTATTTTCTTTCGCTTAGTGATGCCGCAAATGTGGCGTCACGCGCTGCCGGGTCTCGGTAACCAGTGGCTGGTGCTGCTGAAGGATACCGCGCTGGTGAGCCTGATCAGCGTCAACGACCTGATGCTGCAAACCAAAAGCATCGCCACTCGTACCCAGGAGCCGTTTAACTGGTACATCATCGCGGCGGCAATCTATCTGGTCATCACCCTGTTGAGTCAGTACATCCTGAAACGTATTGACCAGCGTGCGACGCGCTTCGAACGGAGACCGGGCTGATGCTTGATTACTTACCTGAACTGCTAAAAGGGCTGCATACCAGCCTGACGCTGACGGCGGCCTCTATCGTCGTGGCGCTGATTCTGTCGCTGATCTTTACCATTATCCTGACGCTAAAAACGCCGGTGCTGGTGTGGATCGTGCGCGGCTATATCACGCTGTTTACCGGCACGCCGCTGCTGGTGCAGATCTTCCTGATTTACTACGGCCCGGGACAGTTCCCGTCGCTGCAGGAGTATCCGGTACTCTGGCATCTGATTTCCGAGCCCTGGCTCTGCGCGCTGATCGCCCTTTCTCTTAATAGCGCCGCCTATACCACGCAGCTGTTTCATGGCGCCATTCGCGCCATCCCGGACGGCCAGTGGCAATCCTGCGGCGCGCTGGGGATGAGCAAGAAAGATACCCTGGCGATCCTGCTGCCGTACGCCTTTAAACGCGCCCTCTCCTCCTACTCCAACGAAGTGGTGCTGGTGTTCAAGAGTACGTCTCTGGCCTACACCATTACCCTGATGGAAGTGATGGGTCACAGCCAGCTGCTCTATGGCCGCACCTATGACGTGATGGTGTTCGGCGCCGCCGGTATTGTCTACCTGGTGGTCAACGGCCTGCTGACGCTGCTGATGCGCCTGATTGAACATAAAGCGCTGGCGTTTGAGCGACGGAATTAAAATCGCATAACTAGCCAGACCAAGACGGATAACCTCACTGAATTATCCGTCTTTTTTTAACCTAATAAAAATAACTATCCATCTTTATTGAATATAAATTCATTTGGTGGCATTGTTAGACCCAGCCGCAAACACGGCACAACATCATAAGATTGACCGACGGGAGTTCCACAATGAAAAAGTTAGTTCTGGCCGCACTGCTTAGCTCTTTCGCCTTTGGCGCCGCTGCCGCAGAAAAAATCAGCTTTGGCGTTTCTGCAACTTACCCACCGTTTGAATCCATGGACGCCAATAACCAAATCGCCGGTTTCGACATCGACCTGGCGAACGCGCTGTGCAAACAGATGCAGGCCGAGTGTACTTTTACCAACCATGCTTTCGACAGCCTGATCCCGGCGCTCAAATTCAAGAAATATGATGCGGTCATTTCCGGCATGGATATTACCCCGGGGCGCAGCAAGCAGGTGGCGTTCACCGACCCGTACTACGCTAACTCCGCGCTGGTTATCTCGAAGAAAGATGCCTTCCACTCTTTTGACGATCTGAAAGGCAAACGCATCGGGATGGAAAACGGCACCACGCACCAGAAATACCTGCAGGATAAACATCCTGAGGTGAAAACCGTGGCTTACGATAGCTACCAGAATGCGTTTATCGACCTGAAAAATGGCCGTATTGACGGGGTGTTTGGCGATACCGCCGTGGTCAACGAGTGGCTGAAAACCAACCCGCAGCTGGGCGCGGCGACGCCGAAAGTGACCGACGCGCAGTACTTCGGCACCGGCCTCGGCATTGCGGTACGCCCGGATAACAAAGCGCTGCTGGAAAAACTGAACGCGGCGCTGAAGGCGATTAAAGCTGACGGTACCTACGATAAAATCAGCAAGCAGTGGTTCCCGGAGTAAGCATTTCCCGGAGGCGGCGCTTGACGCGCCTGTCCGGGCTACCGGCCCGCAGACAGCCGTGGCCCCGTAGCCCGGGCAAGCGCAGCGCGGCCCGGGAAACAGCCGCAACAAAGCCTCAATCCCGGCGCAGTCCCCGGGTTGCGGCGTAAACGCCTTACCCGGGCGACCGATTAGCAGACGGCGGTAAACCGGTAGCCCGATCGGCTAATCCGCAACCTTACACCGGCAGGGTAAACTGGAAACAGGCCCCTGCCGGCGCGTCAAGCAGGCGAATATCGCCGCCGTGCAGCTGCAGCATCCGTCGCACAATCATCAACCCCAGTCCCCCTCGTGATGCGCTTTGCGCGCCAGGCGCCAGCACCGAAGGCCGCTCGAACAGCGTTGCCCGCAGCTCGCTGCCAATGCCCGGCCCGCTGTCGGCCACCTCGACGATAAACTCCGGTCCCGAGCGACGCGCCGCCAGACGGATAAGCCCGCCTTCCGGGGTATGACGAATGGCGTTATCGAGCAGATTAGTCAGCACCCGCTCAATCATCGAGAGATCCGCGGTTATCGGCGGTAACCCAGTGGCCAGCTCCAGCCGTAGACCGATATTGCGCGTCGCGATTGGCAGGTCGAATTTTTGCGCCACATCCTGTACCAGCTCGGCCAACACAAATGTTTCCGGCTGCGGCTTAATCCCGCCGTGCTCCAGGCGAGCCAGCTCAAACAGCTGCTGAGACAGATGGCGGACTTTGTTGCCCTGGCGCAGGGCGATATTCAGATACTGCTTGTTCTCCTCCATCGTCAGGCGATCGGCCTTCAGGCTTAACGTTTCCAGATATCCCAGCAAAGAGGTAAGCGGCGTGCGTAAATCGTGGGAGATGTTGGCGACAAATTCCCGCCGCTGACGATCGCTATCGGCCAGACGGTCCCACTGGCTGGCAATCTGGCGAGCCAACTCAATAAAGCGATTGTGCAGCACGGCCACTTCATTTCCGGGGTTTGCCTCCGGGGTTTGCGCCGCCAGCGCCTTGATCGCATGAATACTGTCCTGGCTGTCGGTTGCCACCAGCGCGGTGAGCTGACGCACCGGGCGCGTTACCCAGAACCAGGCCAGCCAGCCCGCCAGCCCGCCGAGACCGGCCACCAGCAGCAGAGTCCACAGCAGCAGGCTCCACAAGGTTTTCTGCCAGGCGCTCGCCGCCAGCTCATTAAAGGTTTCGCCTTGCAGGATAATGTAGAGATAGCCGCGCAGCTGGCCGTCCTGGCGCAGCGGCGCCACGCTAAACACCTTTTGCTTATCAAGGCTGCGCGGATCGTCGCCGTACACCGGCCAGGCGCCGCCGGACAGGAACGTTTGCACCGGCGCCAGATCGATGCGCTGGCGCTTAATATGCCCCGGCGGCGCGGCGTCGGCCAGCAGCTCGCCGTCGGGCGAAAGCAGATACAGCTCCACGCTGGGATTAAAGGTCATCAGCCGGTCAAAAAGCGGTTTCAGCATCTGGCGGTCAACCTGCCCCTGAGCGTCCAGCAGCGGCTCGCGGGCGGCGATCTGCTGCGCCAGCCCGGCGGAGAGACGCTGGACCATTACATTACCGTACTGCGCGCTGCTGTACAGCTGGATCAGGCAAACGGCTATGGCGCAGAGCAGCAGCAGTGAGGTAAACACCAGCGCCAGGCGCTGGCTGAGGCTGAGACGGCGGATCATGGCTGCGCCTCTTTGCGCTCCACGGCAAACTTATAGCCTTTTCCCCAGACGGTCAGAATGATGTCCGGCTCCGCCGGGTCGCGCTCAATTTTGGTGCGCAGGCGGTTGATATGAGTATTGACCGTATGCTCATAGCCGTCGTGCTGATAGCCCCACACCCGATCGAGCAGCTCAAGGCGGGAAAAGACCTCCCCCGGATGGCGGGCAAAGTAGTAGAGCAGGTCGAACTCGCGCGGCGTCAGATCCACCGTCTCGCCGCGCAGCTTAACGTCGCGCGATAAGGGGTCAATGCTTAAACCATGGCTGGCAATACGCCCGGCATCCATCAGCAGATTTTGCCCCATCGCCTCCTGACGACGGAACACCGCCTTAACCCGGGCGGTCAGTTCGAGAATCGAAAACGGTTTGGCCAGGTAATCATCCGCTCCCATCTCCAGCCCCTGCACCCGTTGGGTTTCGCTGGCGCGGGCGCTGATAATAATCACCGGCAGATAGCGGGTTTGCTGACGAATGCGGCGACAAATTTCCAGACCGTCGACGCCCGGCAGCATCAGGTCGAGGATCACCGCATCCCAAAGCTCTTTTTCCAGCAGACTCAGGGCCTGCGCCCCGTCCGCCACGTGGACAATCTGATAACCCTCATCCAGCAGATTCAGGCGCAGCAGCGCGGCGATATCTTCATCATCTTCAACCAACAGGATTTTTTTTGCCACCGGCAGCACTCCGCTATTCTTACGTTCTGATTAGCCAAGCTTACCCGATCTTCACCGCCTGAAGAGTTCACATTTTGTTTATACTTCGCGAACCAGCAGGGTCAGCACCTCATAATGGGCGGTGTGGGGGAACATATCGAACAGCTGGACGCGCTCAATACGATAACCGCTCAGGCGAGCGATATCTTTCGCCATCGTTCGGGCGTTGCAGCTGGAATAGATAATAAACTCCGGCGCCATACGGCTTAAATACGCGCATAGCTCGTCGCCGATGCCGCGACGCGGCGGATTCACCAGCACCAGATCCGGGATCTCGCCTTCGCCGGTGGCAAACTGCGTGGAATCAAGCGCCTGGAAATGCAGGTTATGCAGGCCGAGCTCTGCCGCCGACTGCTTCGCGCAGGCGATGGCTTCCGGGGCGATTTCGATCCCGGTCAGGCGCATCTCAGGCGAAGCGCAGTGCAGACCAAAGCCGCCGACGCCGCAGAACAGATCCCACATATGGTTGACCGGCAACTGGCGCACCCAGTCGCGAGCGGTGGCATACAGCCGGCTGGCGACCGTCGGGTTAGTCTGAAAGAAGCTCTGCGGGCGGATCCACAGCGGTACGCCGTTGAAATTTTCCGCCAGCGCCTGCTGGTCGGTAAGGAAAATTTCCTGCGGCCCCTCCATGATAGCCATATGCACCGGCTGAATATTGGCGGTAATGACTTTCAACTGCGGCAGCAACGCCTGCAGCGCCGGCAGCGCGGCGCGCAGCTGGGTAAGCCTGGTCTCCGAGCGCAGGACAAAGCGCAGCATCATACCGCCGTCGAGCCGGCTTTCGGTCAGCAGAATGTACTTCAGCTCTCCGCGCCTGCGGGCGACATGATAGGGCGTGAGCCCGGCGCGGGCGATAAACGGCTTAAGCGCAGCGAAAACCGGCGCGAAGCTTTGCGGATAAAGCGGGCAATCGGTCAGGTCTTCCGGAGCGCCATCACGGTGCAGCATCCCGAGCAGCGGGCGCTCAACGCTACCGCTGACCACCATTTTGGCTTTGTTGCGAAACCCACTCTCCGGGCCGCAAGCCGGTGCGCACCACTCAGCGACGGGCGCATCGGCCAAAAGCGCGCGCAGATCGGCCATTTTATCGGCGAGCTGTTGGGATATCGGCAGTTCCAGCCACTGGCAGGAGCGGCAGCGACCCGCGTCATAAAGTGCGCAATGCATAACAAGACCTTCATAAAAACAGGGGCGGGGATTGTATCACCGTTACTGTAAACGGAAAAAGCGTCGGCACGGGGCCGGCACAAACAGCATCGCCAGCACCAGCAGATCCGGTAGTTTTTGCAGCACCAGGGAGCGAAAGATTTCGCGCTTCGATTCCCCGGCAATGCTAAACAGCTCGGGGTAACCGTAGCCCAATGACGCGGCCCACAGGTAGCCAATCACGATAATCTGCGTCAACAAGAATAGCCAACGCGCCCAGTTGCGCCCTTTTACCAGCGAAAAAGCGCACCAGATTTCAATAAACACCAGCACCAGGCTTGAGAGGAACACCAGGGTGAGCGCCCACGTCTGCACGCTGCGATGGACAAAATCCACCATTCCCTGAACGCCAAGCTGGTTGAGGATCATCAGCAAATCCAGACCGCGGATTAAAATAATGGCGAAGGCCGCCACCTGCACCAGCGCAGGAACGTTAAGACGTGCATGAGAAGAACGCGTATTAGTAAACAATCCCAACGTAAAGTCTTCCATGAAAACGGCGCCTCAAGTGCGGCGCCGATGTTAACTCTATTGCAGATTTTAGGTGGTTCAGCCGGTTCTTGCACGCTGGATATCGCGTACCCGCTGCTTTTCCGCGCGGGCCATCAAATACCAGGCGATAAAACCAACAATTCCAACCACGCCGAGGATTAACGTCGCCAGGGCGTTAATCTCCGGGTTGACCCCCATGCGCACGCTGGAGAAGACCAGCATCGGTAGCGTTGTCGCCCCCGGTCCGGAAACAAAGCTGGCTATGACAAGGTCGTCGAGCGACAGCGTAAAGGCCAGCAGCCAACCGGAGACCACCGCCGGCATAATCATCGGCAGCGTAATGACGAAAAAGACCTTCAGCGGCGCGGCCCCCAGATCCATCGCCGCCTCTTCAATGGAGTGGTCAAGCTCACGCAGGCGCGATGAAATAACCACCGCGACGTACGCGGTACAGAAGGTGACGTGCGCCAGCCAGATGGTCAGCATGCCGCGATCCGACGGCCAGCCAATGGAATGCCCCAGCGCCACAAACAGCAGCAGCAGCGACAGGCCGGTAATCACATCGGGCATCACCAGCGGCGCGGTGATCATAAAAGCAAAGCCGTTTGAACCGCGGAAGCGGCCAAAACGCACCATTACCACCGCGGCAATGGTACCGAGGATCACCGCCGCCGTCGCGGCGCAGGCGGCAATGGTCAGACTTAAGCCTACCGCGCTCATCATCGCATCGTCATGAAACAGCTCGCGATACCAGCGCGTCGACCACCCGGCCCATACCGTCACCAGCTTTGAGCTGTTGAACGAGTAAATCACCAGCATCAGCATCGGCGCATACAAGAAGGTAAAGCCGAGCAGCAGAATTAAAATTCGCCACGGCGAACGGACTACCGGCAAATTATTCATCCGTGTTCCCCCACCTGTTTTTGCTGATGCTTGTGGAACCACATGATCGGCACGATCAGCAGCAACAGCATCACGATCGCCACCGCCGACGCGACCGGCCAGTCGCGGTTATTGAAGAACTCCTGCCACAGCACGCGGCCAATCATAATGCTGTCCGGGCCGCCCAGCAGTTCCGGGATAACGAACTCCCCGACCGCCGGAATAAACACCAGCATCGACCCGGCAATAATCCCACCTTTGGTGAGCGGAACGATCACCTGGAAGAAAGTCTTCAGCGGTCGGGCGCCCAGATCCAGCGACGCCTCCACCAGCGAGTAATCAATACGCGTGAGAGCGGTATAGATCGGCAGCACCATAAACGGCAGATAGGCGTAAACAATACCGATATAGACCGCCAGGTTGGTGTGCAGGATCTCCAGCGGCTGGTCGATGATCCCCAGCCACAGCAGGAAGTTATTGAGCACGCCGTTGCTTTTCAGCAGCCCCATCCAGGCGTAGACGCGGATCAGAAACGAGGTCCATGACGGCAGGATCACCAGCAGCAGCAGGATATTTCGCGTCGATGGCTTACTGTGCGCTACCGCCCACGCCAGCGGATACCCCAACAGCAGGCAGCAGAACGTCGAGATCGCCGCCACCTGAAGCGACTGCAGATAGGCTTCAAAATAGAGCGGATCGTCGGTGAGCTGCAGGAAATTCCCGAGATTCAGCGTTAACGTGAGCTGACCGTCGGCCCACTCCAGCAGGTCGGTGTACGGCGGGATCGCCCGCGCCATCTCCGCCAGGCTGATTTTAAAAACAATCAGGAACGGCAGCAGGAACAGCAGGATCAGCCACACGTAGGGCAGCGCAATAACCAACTTGCGCCCGTGGGCCATCTGCAGTCGCGCCAGCCATAGCGCAAAACCGCCCGGTTTTTTTACGCCTGACGGGGGTTCTAATGTACTCATCGCCCTCTCCTTACACCGTCAACACGACGCAGCTATCGGCATCCCAGCACAAACGCACCTCATCACCCCAGGTTGGCGCCCCCTTACGGTAACGATGTTCGTTCTGCAGCTGAGCGCTCAGCATCTGCCCGCTTTTCAGGCGCACATGGTAGATAGACAGGTCGCCGAGATAGGCTATATAGATAACCTCGCCCACCGCGAAGTTATAGCCATCCGCGGGCGGGTCCTCGCAGAGCATGATTTTTTCCGGGCGCAGGGCCACCCACACCGGAACGTTATCGACGACGGAGGCATCGGGATCGACCTTCAGCGGATGGGTCAGGCCCGGAGAGTCCAGCACCAGGCCATCTTCCTGACGCTCTTTCACCAGCCCTTCAAAGACATTGACCGAGCCAATAAACTCCGCGCTGTAGCGGGTGGTCGGGTGTTCGTAAATTTCCTCCGGCTCGCCGATTTGCACGAACTTGCCGCGGTTCATAATGGCGATACGCCCCGCCATGGTCATCGCCTCTTCCTGATCGTGGGTCACCATCACGCAGGTGACGCCGACGCGCTCAAGAATATCGACGACTTCGAGCTGCATCCGATCGCGCAGCTTTTTATCCAGCGCCCCCATCGGCTCATCAAGCAGCAGCAGTTTCGGTCTTTTCGCCAGACTGCGGGCCAGGGCCACGCGCTGACGCTGGCCGCCGGAGAGCTGATGCGGTTTACGCTTTGCAAACTCCTGCATATGCACCAGCGCCAGCATCTCCTGCACCCGGCTGGTGATTTCGGCCTTGGGCAATTTGTCCTGCTTGAGGCCAAAGGCGATATTCTGCTCCACCGTCATATGGGGAAACAGCGCGTAGGACTGGAACATCATATTAATCGGCCGCTGATACGGCGGCACCCGCGCCAGATCGACACCATCCAGGACAATCTGTCCGGCGGTAGGCTGTTCAAAACCCGCCAGCATACGCAGCAGGGTTGACTTGCCGCAGCCGGAAGCGCCCAGCAGTGCGAAAATTTCGCCTTTATAAATAGTGAGGTTGACGTCGTCGACGGCGTGCTGACCGTCGAACGACTTGGTTAAATTACGGATTTCCAGCAGCGGGGTCAGCGCTTTGGGGGTTTTCGCCTGCGGGCGAGGAATCACATCATTCACGGGGTGTTCTCCGGCAGAAATCAAATCATGGTGCAGGCGCACCATCGCGGTGCGCCTGTTGCCGGCAGCGCGAGGCATCGCCGGCCTACAACTCACGGAGAATTACTTACCGCTTTTCACCTTCGTCCAGGCGCGAGTACGCACGCGGTCGATTTTCGGATCCTGTACTTTTAGCGTGAACAGCTTGGCGAAGACGTCAGCCGGCGGATAAATGGCCGGGTTATTGCGGATCTCTTCGCTGACCAGCGGGAGAGAGGCTTTATTGCCGTTAGCGTAATAGACATGATCGCTGATGTGGGCGATAACATCCGGGCGCATCAGGTAGTTGAGGAACTGATAAGCCTCATCTTTGTTTTTCGCATCTGCAGGCATCGCGAAGACGTCAAAGAACGCCAGCGCCCCCTCTTTCGGAATAAAGTAGGAGACATTAACGCCGTTCTTCGCTTCTTTCGCCCGGTTCGCCGCCTGCCATACGTCGCCCGCCCAGCCGATAGCGACGCAGATATCGCCATTCGCCAGGTCATTGATGTACTGCGAGGAGTGGAAATAACGAATATTCGGCCGCAGCTTCAGCAGCAGGTCGGTCGCCGGGCCGGTGTAATCGTCGGCTTTACTGCTGTTAGGATCTTTGCCGAGGTAGTTCAGCACGGTGGCGAAAATCTCTTCCGGGGCATCAAGGAAGGAGACGCCGCAGCTTTTCAGTTTCTCCAGGTTCTCCGGCTTCATCACCAGATCCCAGCTGTCCAGCGGCGCGTCTTTACCCAGTACGGCTTTCACTTTATCGATGTTATAGCCAATACCGGTGGTCGCCCACAGGTACGGGATCGCGTATTTATTGTCCGGGTCGTGCTTCGCCACCAGCTTCAGCACTTCCGGATCGAGATTTTTCCAGTTGGGAAGTTTGCTCTTATCCAGCGGCTGGAAAACCCCTGCCGCCAGCTGGCGCTCAAGGAAACTCGCCGACGGCACCACCAGGTCAAAACCGGTGCTGCCCGCCATGAGCTTACCCTCCAGCACTTCGTTGGAGTCAAAGACGTCATACACCACTTTAATGCCGGTCTCTTTTTCAAAATTCGCCACCGTATCCGGCGCAATATAATCAGACCAGTTATAAACATGCAGGGTTTTTTGTTCGGCTGCGAGCGAACCGGCAGAGACGGCCATCAGCGCACCCGTAACCAGACCTGTTAACCATTTTTTACCAAAGGCGGTCATATCTCTTATTCCTTCTCAATGCCCGTTAACAAGCGGGCTGAATATACGCACTTGTTCGCATGCAATAATCATGCATATTTTTTCATTGCCTAAGAAAAGGAGAGAGGACCTCTCCCGGAATGGTTGCCCGCAACTGGAAGCAGCGTCAGAATAACTGTAGCCAGAATAAGAGGCTATAGCCCAGGTAAAAAAACGGCTTTTATCAATTTTTTATGCAATAAGGGTCTATGTGATAAGCCGAAAGCGGCAGAATGGCGGTGAAAAATTCTTTACAGGAAGGTTAATAGCAGAATAAAAGCACGTAATACGCAGCCGCCATGGCAGTGGCTGCGCTATTTTTCGACAGGCTTAGTGAAGAAAATGGTACTGAATATTCTCAGCCGCCGGCTCTTCTTCCTCGGACTTATACAGCACCTGATTGGCGCTGGCCTCAAGGATAACCATAGAAATCTGTTCTTCGCTCTGGCGGAAAAACCACGCGAACTGGTCGAGGGTCACGCCGACGCCGACGGTCAATGCCTGACACACCACCAGTTTCGGCAGATTATCGTCCTGAATATCGAGGAAAGCTTTGACCGTCAACGAACTGGCGTTAATCGCAGAAAGATCGGCGGAAAGCGGCAACAGTGCGGAGGGTTTGACCTCAGCCAGCGCGGAGAAAAGCACCACGTTATCCACCAGGTCAAGTTTGGCATCAAAAATGCCTTCGAAATTTTGCATATGCGGCAGGTGCAGTGCCTGGCAGGAATCACACTCAAAAAAGCTGATGCCCAATTCGTCGAGCCATTGACGTAATGTATCAAGACCCGGAACGACCAGTGAATCCATATGACCTGTGACCTCTTACTGTGAAAAATGCGACGCCATAGCTTACGCAAAAAAAGCGGCGTATTCCATGACGGTGTCGTGAAAGGGAACTATCCGCCCATTTTCAGACAAAATCCGGGCGTGGCTTGTCGTTCGATCCAGGCGATCATTTTGCCGGCGATATCGACGCCGGTGGTGGTTTCAATCCCTTCAAGCCCCGGAGAAGCATTAACCTCCATCACCAGAGGACCGCGCGTGGCGCGCAGAATATCAACGCCAGCGACGTCCAGCCCGAGCGTCTGCGCGGCCTTAATGGCCATTTCACGCTCCTGCTCGCTGATAAACGCCACCGACGCTACGCCGCCGCGATGCAGGTTAGAGCGAAAATCCCCCTCCTTCGCCCGCCGCTCAATCGCCGCCACGACCTCATTGCCCACGACCAGGCAGCGCACGTCCCGGCCTTTCGCCTCGGCGATATACTCCTGCACCAGAATATGCGCATTCAGACCGCGAAAAGCGTCAATGACGCTCTCTGCCGCCTGCCGCGTTTCGGCCAGCACGACGCCGATGCCCTGAGTGCCCTCCACCAGCTTTACCACCAGCGGCGCGCCGCCAACCATCGCGATCAGGTCGCTGGTATCGTCTGGCGAATGGGCAATGCCGGTGAGCGGCAGGTCGATTCCCTGACGCGCCAGCAGCTGGAGCGAACGCAGCTTGTCGCGGGCGCGGGTGATGGCGACGGACTCATTGAGCGGATAGCTGCCCAGCAGCTCAAACTGACGCAGCGCCGCGGTGCCGTAGTAGGTAATCGCCGTGCCGATGCGCGGAATGACGGCGTCAAAATGCGGGAGCTGGCGGCCTTTGTAGTGAATGGATGAGGCCACCGGACTGACGTTCATATAGCAGGAAAGCGGATCGAGGATTTCCACCTGATGACCGCGTTTTTGCGCGGCTTCGCGCAGGCGTCGACATGAATAAAGCGTTCCATCCCGGGATAATATGGCAATTTTCACCCTGCACCTCTGCGAAAAGACCCGCTCCGGCGGGCCTTTGGTAGTCAATGAGCGCTGACCTGCGGAATTTCCTTACGTCAGACCAGGGGCAGTTTACACGCAATCAGCGCGTAGCCCATCCCTGCTTATGCAGATATTCCAGAATAAATGGACGGCTCTCTTTGACGATAGTCCGGCGGATATGGTCGCTCCAGGTATCGCGACGCGTGTTGCTGCCGCGTGAGAGATAATACTGCGCCAACTGCTCGTCATATTCCGCAAGGACCGTCTCATCCAGCGGCTGATAGTGATTTTCATGCACCAGCATCGCCGACGGCATGCGCGGTTTCACTTCCGGGTTATCGTCAGGCCAGCCAAGGCACAGGCCAAACAGCGGCAGCACGTGCTGCGGGAGCTTCAGCAGCTCGGTCACCGCATCGATATTGTTGCGCAGGCCGCCGATATAGACGCCGCCCAGGCCAAGGGATTCCGCCGCCACCAGCGCATTCTGCGCCAGAAGAGCGGTATCGACGCAGCCCAGCAGCAGCTGTTCGGCGAGGCCCAGCTGAGCGTCCGGGCAGATTTGCAGATTGCGGTTAAAATCAGCGCAGAATACCCAAAACTCCGCGGCCTGCGCCACGTGCTGCTGACCGCCGCTCAGCGGGACCAGCTGTTGACGTATTTCCGGGTCGGTAACGCGAATAATTGAGGAACATTGTAAAAAACTGGAGCTTGAAGCGCCCTGCGCGCTGGCAATAATCGCGGCGCGCTGTTCGTCGCTTATCGGCGCGTCGGTAAAATGGCGAATAGAACGGTGGCTACGCAGCAGCTCAATGGTCGGCGTCATCTCGTTTTTCTCTGTCAGGCAGTGAGGAAGGTGGGGTTTTCGTGTGCGTCAACTGCGGGGCAATGACTTGCGCCACGCGCCACATTAACGCCACGGCGGCCGGGAGCATCAGCAGGATCCCCGCGAAGATCATCAGCAGCGCCGCCGTCGGGCTGGAAAACGGCGCGGGCAGGCTGACGTACTGGTTGAGCGAGAGCCAGGCCAGGGTCAACAGCACCATGCCGATAATCTCGACTACCAGAATACTTGTGGGTAATGCAGCGGGCGATCGCATAACGCTCCTCCGGTCCAAATCATGCACGCTCCCGGGCAAAAACCGGTCGCGTATCAGGCCAGTATAGCGGTTTCATCAGCAGAATATTTAACAAACATAGCCTTAAGCCATCAAAGCAAAAGGCAGAACCTTCTTTCCCTCGCCGACATAACGCGGCATGATACCCGCCATTCGCCATCCGGCTGAGGTTTAAGGAGAGAGACTATGTTTACGGTAATTTTTGGTCGTCCAGGCTGCCCCTATTGCGTTCGCGCCAAAGAGCTGGCGGAAAAGCTGAGCAATGAGCGCGATGATTTTAACTATCGCTACATTGATATTCACGCAGAAGGCATCAGCAAAGCCGATCTGGAAAAAACCGTGGGTAAACCGGTAGAAACCGTGCCGCAGATTTTTGTCGATCAGAAGCACATTGGCGGCTGCACTGACTTTGAAGCCTGGGCGAAAGAGAATCTCGGCCTGTTCGCCTGAGACGGCTCACTCCTCTGACGAGGGCTTGCGTCTGGTATCAAGCCAGGCGCAAATAAACAAAAAGCACAGCGCGCCCAGCGCGCACCAGAACACCGCGCTAAACAACCACGCCAGTTCCTGCCAGAAAGAACGCTGGGTCACAAAGAAAAGCCGCATGACCACCAGACACACTGGCGCAGCCAGCATCGCGCCGATAAGCGGGCGAATAACCCGCTGTCCGGGAGAGAGGCAGCTTGCCGCCGCACCGGGTAGCAAAAAGAATAGCAGCCCGAGCTCAGGGTTACCGGTAGCCCGAAAGGCGCCTTTCATATGTAACAGTAGTGACAAACAAACCACAATAAATAGAAAGAACCCACAGATAATACCGGCCCAGGTACGCTCAGATTTCACGACATCCTCCTGATTTTGCCTCTAACCAACTTCCACTTCGCCCAGTCAGATAAAGATTCTGGCAATCCATGCCAATAAAAGATCCCGTCAATGTAAAAACGATTGTTACTAGCCGCAGCCTCCAGGAAGGATTAAACTGTCGACTATATTTTGCTGGTTATAACGGGATGCCAGAATAGCGTTCGGGACAACGCGAACACTGGACCAACCTTAGACCAAATAACCATTTCCTTCAACAACTTACTAGTAAATGAGAAGTTGGCTTTCGTGAATATAAACGTCGCAGATTTGTTAAACGGGAATTACATCCTGTTATTGTTCGTTGTACTAGCATTAGGACTCTGCCTCGGGAAACTGCGTCTCGGGTCGGTACAACTTGGTAATTCCATTGGCGTTTTAGTCGTTTCCCTATTATTAGGGCAGCAGCATTTCAGTATTAACACTGACGCCCTCAATCTCGGCTTTATGCTGTTTATTTTCTGCGTCGGCGTGGAGGCGGGACCCAACTTTTTTTCTATTTTTTTTCGCGATGGGAAAAATTACCTGATGCTCGCTCTGGTGATGGTCGGCAGCGCGATGCTGATCGCCATGGGGCTGGGTAAGCTATTCGGCTGGGATATCGGCCTGACGGCCGGGATGCTCGCCGGCGCTATGACCTCCACCCCCGTGCTGGTGGGCGCCGGAGATACGCTACGCCACTTCGGCCTGCCCAGCGACCAGTTAGCCCTTTCGCTCGATCATCTGAGCCTCGGCTATGCCCTGACCTATCTGGTTGGCCTGGTCAGCCTGATCGTCGGCGCCCGCTATATGCCGAAGCTGCAGCATCAGGATTTACAGACCAGCGCCCAGCAGATCGCCCGCGAGCGCGGCCTCGACACCGATTCCCGGCGTAAGGTGTACCTGCCGGTGATCCGCGCCTACCGCGTCGGCCCGGAGCTGGTGGCGTGGGCTGATGGTAAAAACCTGCGCGAGCTGGGCATTTACCGCCAGACCGGCTGCTACATTGAGCGCATCCGCCGCAACGGCATTCTCGCGAACCCGGACGGCGATGCGGTGCTGCAGATGGGCGATGATATCGCCCTGGTGGGTTACCCGGATGCCCATGCCCGCCTCGACCCAAGCTTCCGTAACGGCAAAGAGGTCTTCGACCGCGATCTGCTCGATATGCGTATCGTCACCGAAGAGATCGTGGTCAAAAACCACAACGCCGTCGGCCGCCGCCTGGCGCAGCTGAAGCTTACCGATCACGGCTGCTTCTTAAACCGCGTTATCCGCAGCCAGATCGAAATGCCGATCGACGACAACGTTGTGCTCAACAAGGGCGATGTGCTGCAGGTTAGCGGCGATGCGCGTCGCGTCAAAACCGTCGCGGATCGTATTGGCTTTATCTCCATCCACAGCCAGGTGACCGACCTGCTCGCCTTCTGCGCCTTCTTTATTGTTGGCCTGATGATCGGCATGATCACCTTCCAGTTCAGCTCGTTCAGCTTCGGCATCGGTAACGCCGCCGGTCTGCTGTTTGCCGGCATCATGCTCGGCTTCCTGCGCGCCAACCATCCGACGTTCGGCTATATCCCGCAGGGGGCGCTGAATATGGTGAAAGAGTTCGGCCTGATGGTATTTATGGCCGGCGTGGGGCTCAGCGCCGGCGCCGGCATTAATAACGGCCTCGGCGCCGTCGGCGGTCAGATGCTGGCGGCGGGCCTCATCGTCAGCCTGGTGCCGGTGGTTATCTGCTTCCTGTTCGGCGCGTACGTCCTGCGCATGAACCGCGCGATGCTCTTCGGCGCCATGATGGGCGCCCGCACCTGCGCGCCGGCGATGGAGATCATCAGCGATACCGCGCGCAGCAATATTCCGGCGCTGGGATACGCGGGGACCTACGCCATCGCTAACGTGTTGTTAACCCTGGCAGGTACGCTGATTGTTATCATCTGGCCGGGGCTACAGTAAACTTTTCAGAAAAAAAACGCGTATACGCAGAACTTTTTTAGCTGGCGTCAGTCATAAGTAGTGCCACTGCTTTTCTTTGATGTCCCCATTTTGTGGAGCCCATCAACCCCGCCACTTAGGTTCAAGGTTGATGGGTTTTTTGTTGCCTGAATTTTACGGCATTTAAAATCATTGAGTTACAAACCTTCTTTTTAAGTCATGGCGACAAAGTGGCGACAGCCTCAAAGAGCCAGCGCAGCCTGGCCTGAATTTGTGGGGTGAGGCTGCACAGGATGGGCCTCTTTAGGTGTAGAAATTGAGCGAACAAAAGTCTCATGCGTTACGAACGTATGGCTGCAGTTGATATTCTGGCACTGGTTGTAACGTTCTTTGGTTATTGAAGAGACCTGGAAACTGCTGCGAGTATGGGCTGCACTTCCACATAATGGGCAAATCATCATTTTACGTCCCCGCCATTTTTGCTGAAATCGCAATAATGATACAACATTATTTCATTTTGTGAACTTTAAGTTCTCTTTTGAAAACCTCAGTCCATTACTAAATCATCAATTTTCACTTCCAGCTCGATGCTGGTTGTAAATCCGCTATCCGGGTTTACCGTGTGCGTTAACGTGGTGATGGTCCAGCTGACATCATCAATGGGTTGTTTAAAGCCGGTGACCTTCACGGGCATTTCCGTATAGAGATCCGCGCGGCCTTCTGCCAGCTGCAGGGAAAATGATGCCACGCCACGCTGTAGCCGCTCCCAGTTCATTTTTGCTGCGCGCTCCGCATTACTGCGGTTCGCATAGGTCCGGTTCAGAACCAGGACGTTCTCATCCGTCCCGATCAGGTAATCCCCCTGCTTTGCTTCTGGCTCTTTTGGTTTTGTCGTTTTCCGGCGGCGCTTCACTTTGGTGGTTTCTTTTTTCTCCGGTTCGCGCGTATGCAGCCAGTGAGCAATCACCCCGGTATACGCACCCCTGTCCGCCAGGCTGAAGCGGTGACTGTCGCCGTCCCGGCGGGTAATAGTGATGACCGGCAGCGCTTTACCGCTTGCCGTTTTCCCTTGCCCCTGCCGGATAAACAGCAGGTTACTGTCCTTAACCGAAGCAATCGCGCCATACTGCCGCGCCAGCTTCATCAAAAAGCTGGCGTCGCTTTCGTTGGTCTGGTCCAGGTGATCCAAAACCTGCGCCGCTACATCTTTTCCGATGGCAGCCTTCAGGCTGTGCCGCGTGGCAATCTCCTTCACCACTTCGCCCACCGTCGTTTGATGCCAGGACTTTTCACGCCGTACATTCAGCGTTTCCCTGAAGTCTGCGCTACGGGCACGGATTGTGAGCCGGTCCGGGCTGCCACTGTGCTCTATCTCATCAACGGTGAAATTACCTTTTGAAAACAGCGGCTCGCCTTTCCACCCCAACGCCATAGAAATCACCGCGCCGCGACGCGGCATAATCACCAGTCCGTCGGCGTCGTCCAGCTCCAGATCGAGCTGGTCGGCCTCAAATCCGCGGTTGTCGGTCAACGTCATACTCAGCAGGCGCTTATCCAGCGTCTGCGTGGCATCCTTACCTGCAATCATGATGCGAAATGCCGGGGTCTTGCTGAGGTTGAGTAAATCAGTCATCTCACTCACTACAGTAATCCTCCAACCGTGGTTCTGATATTCCCTACCGCTGCCGCCGCAGAGTCCTGCAGGCTGCTGAGCTGGTCGCTCAGGCTACCGAACATTTCGGACAGCGACTCATCAACACGTTTCAGCCCCAGCGAAAACTCTATTTTTCTCGCTTCACCGCTGGCGAAAAATTCCGTTTTCGTCTGGCTCAGATTTTCAATCACGTACATACCGTAGATGGTCCCGCCCCCCTCGATCAGCGGCCAGGCCTTCCCCTGCTCCGCCATCAGCTCCAGCGCCAGCAGCGACAACCGGCCGCCGGTCACTTCCGGCATGAGGACGCCGGATAGCGTGAGCTGATCGTTATCTGGCCCCAAAAACTGCGTTGTCGGACGGCGATTAACGCGGTTGTTGGTGACGTGCCGCCAGTTCCGCTGATACTGCAGTTGCTGATAGGGCACTGTGCGCAGCTGAAACACAAACAAACCCAGAACCATCATCATGAATCATACCCCCCTTGATCGCTGAAGTTGCTGCGGGCCTTAGCCATTAAACGCCGTTCATGCTCCGCAAACATTCGCGCAACCTCTTTCGCAAGATCCTGCGAACTTTGCCCCGGTAATGCCTGGATAATAAATTGCGGTTTCGATTCAATATGAATGATCGGCTGCCCCCCTGCCGACTTCTCAGCTGCAGGCCGATATGATGCTGCCGGCAGGCTCATTGGATGAAGTGGCGCAGCCTCTGCCGGAATCGCTCCCCCCATCATCCCGGCGACAACGGACGCCAGCGCCGCCGTCCTTCGGCGGCTGGTCACATAGGCCGGGCCGTTAATCAGTTCCGGGCCATTCTCGCCAGCAATGCCCACCTGCCCGCGTGGAATATAGCCGCCGCTGTCATACATCCCCGCAAAGAATCCGCCTGCGCCTTTTTGCTGGGGTGCGCCTGGCGATTTGTCGCCGCCGGTCATCCAGTCCGGCAGGTAGCTTTTCACCGATGCCAGCTTACTCTTGAGCGTCTCCCACTTCTCATTGATACCGCTCAGGATGCCGTCAATGATCGCACCGCCCACCGCTTTAAACTTCGCGGGCAGCGCGGCAACATCACTCAGAATTTCATCCCATTTGCTGCTGATGGTCTGCTTAATCACAGCCCATACCCTGGATACCCCTGACGAGATGGCGTCCCACATTGCGGTGAATTTTGGCCCCAGAGTTTCCCAGTTCTGCCAGATATAAATGGCTCCCATCGCAATCAGGCCGATTATCGCCAGAATAGGATTAGCCACCATCAACCTGCCCAGCCACAGGATCGCCTGCCCTGCACCGCCAATCACTTGCTTAATCAGACCAAAAGCAGAGGCAAACTTGATTCCCAGAACCCCGGCACTCACCCGTACTACCGCCATCGGCCCCAGAATGGACGCCAGCGCCAGCGACAACACACCCGCAGCGGTCGCAACGACGGCAAACACGGCCGCAATCTTAAACAGCGCCGCCGTCAATTGCGGATGCCGTTTAACAAAACCATCCAGCGCTGACGCCAGATTACCCAGCCAGTCCGCAATATTCTTCAGTACCGGCGCGACGGTTTCACCGATGCTCGCCATGGCGTTGGTAAAGGAGCCGCCAGCGGCCTCCCATTTGTTCCCCAGGGTATTAAGAGACGCCTCGACGCGCTCGTGCAGGGTTGCCTGATTATTCAGTTTGGCGGCTGTTTCACGATACCCCTCAATCCCTTTGGTGATCATGATGTTCAGCGCCTGCAGGGTTTCCGCGTCATCACCAAAAAGAGCGGCTTTGACAGCCTGTTTTTTTCCATCGTCAGTGATTTTATTCAGCTTATCCAGTTGCTTATACAGGTTTTCCAGCCCCGCAAACTGCCCTTTACTGTTCTGGAAACTTAGCTTTATCCCCGTTCCAGCCAGCTCATCATTTGCCTTACTGATTTTTTTATTGTTCAGCGTGGCCTGGAAAATCTTGCGATAGGCGTTACCTGCAGACTCTCCCGCCATTGACGCCTGATCAGCCATAACCAGCAGCGGCGCGAATATTTTTGCGGCATCCAGGCCTTGCTGCTTGATAATGTCCATCGCAGCGCTGATTTTTGAAAAACCCTGCAGCATATTGCCAGGGTCTACGCCCGCGTAATAACCCCGCTGGATCACGTCCATCAGGCTCATCATGTCCTTTTCGGTGGTCTGCGTGGCGTCCTGCAGTTTCGCGGCAAATTCGGCGGCATCCGTTGGTGCCATCTGCAGCTGAACGCCGAGATACGCCGCCGACTCACCCAGCCCGCCCAGGATGACCTGCGCAGACATTCCCTGACGGCGTAACATGGTCATCATGTTTTGAAAGTCTGCCGTGGTGCCGGGCAGCCGGTCCCCCAGGGAGATCGCCAGCTTGTTTAGCTTCGCAAACTCCGACGCCACCTTTCCGCCCGGCCCCATCATGGAGCCTGCCAGCTGGTTAGCCGCGTTCTCTGATTCCGAGTAAGCGCGAATGGGCGCCATCAGCGTCGCGCCGGTTGTCACCCCTGCGGCCATCATCCCGGCCCCGTTCCCTGCCAGGCTGTTACGCACGTCGCGCATCTTGTCCGCTTTGGCCCTGACTGCATTCAGCTTGCGCTGGCGCTCGCCCACATCCCGCAGGCGTCGCTCCTGCTCTGCCAGCTGCTTGTTATAGCGGTCCGTTTCGCGGGTAATGCGTGCCGTTTCACGGGCACCGCCACCCGCAGAGATGCCGAGGCGGTACAGCTCCGCCCTCGCTGCCGCCATCTGCCGCGTTTCCTGCCCCTGCTTTTGCTCCAGACGTGACACAGCCCGCCATTGCGTTTCAAGCGCTGCCGTCTGCTTTTTCGTGGGGGATTCCAGGGCTGACATTTCGCGGGTCATCATCTGCGCACGTAGCCGCGCCTGGTCCAGTTCATTACTGGTCCGGCTCAGGCTCTGTGACAGCTGATCGAAGGATTTTAACTGGCTCCCTGCATCGTTCAGCCGTTTAAGCTGTTCGCGGGTCTGCCGGACGGCGGAGGCCAGCTCCTTAGAGCCAGCCTGCGCAACTTTTAAAGGGCGGGTGAGTTTATCAACCGCACTCAGAACCACCTGCAGACGCAGGTTTTTATCACTCATCGCTGGCCCCGCTTCGCATTATCGCTCTGTGCCGCCACTCCAGCACTTCTGTAAGCGGCATAACGTCAGTGACGGACGGCGGCCAGTGAAAGATTGTGGCGATATCTGCCACCAGGTCATCTACCGTCAGGCTGTCGGCAAATCGGCAAACGCCGACTTCGGCAACAAAAAAAGGACAACCTCGATCGACATCGCGGCCAGGTCTGCCGGGTCGAGGTCCGCCATTTCCTGCGGGGTCAGGGTCGGTGTGGAGATGCGGGGGATCACGGTCATCATAGAGGCCACGTCCATCTCCATCACCGCCTGCAGTCGCGTACCACGCAGTGCGCCGGACTGCGGTTTACGCAGCACAATTTCCGTAATCGTGGTATCACCACGTTTGATCGGGCTATCCAGCTTCACCGTTGTTTCTGTTTTCTCACTCATGTTCTTTTCCTGTTATGGGGTGGCTGGCGCGGCATCCCGCGCCAGTGCTGCATTAAAGGCCGATGGCGTTTCGGTGCTCTTCCATCAGGTCAACGCCATCAACAATTTCAATCATGTTGATCACATCGACCTCATAGAGCACTTCGCCGTTAATGGTCAGCTTCGCATAGCTGTTAACGCTGCTGACTTTGGTGGTATTACTCTCGCCGGTTTTCCACTCGCCGGAATCCACCTCTTTGTGGCGTCCGCGCACAACCAGCTCAACGGCCTGCACCTCGCCGGTGTCATCGCGCTGGATAGAACCGGTGAAGCGCATCTGCACGCCGTCCACCGTGGCCTTGCCCATCTGTTTGAACAGAAGAGCCTCAGTTCCGCCGATGGTCATTTCCGTATCCAGTGCGCCATCATCCAGCCCCAGATCGATACCAACTGAACCGGGCATGCCGCCTCCGCGATAGTTCTCAAGCTTGCGGGTAAATTTCGGTAAGGTGACGGATTCAGCAATGCCCATCCAGCTATTACCGGCGTTGAAGATGTTCAGGTGTTTTAGTTTGCGTGGTAAGGCCATAGGTCCCCCTTATGCGCTTACGCGGGTGGTGAAATCCACCAGGTAACGGTCAGTGATGCGCTGGCGCAGCATCAGGCTTTCCAGCGGCGGCACTGGCGTATAGTCGTAGTCGATCCAGAGCTTCCCGGCTTTCAGGGTGTCTTTGTCGTTAACGCTGTCATCAATCCAGCAATCACCGCCGATGAGGTAGCCCTGATTCACCAGGCTGCGAATTTTGGCGCGGATACCTTCGATAATATCGCGGGCCAGCGACGGGTTAAGCGGCATATCCACCGCCCACATATGGCCCTCTGCCATGGTGTCAGCCAGTACCTGCGCGGTGCGGGTGTAGTTTTCAAACTGGAACAGCGGATCATCACTGAGGCAGCGGGAACCCCAGAAGCGGAAACCATCCTTCCTGATCAAGGTGGTGACGTCGTTCTGGTTCAGCAGTCCGGCATCAGTTGCCGGGTCCTGCAGATCCCAGAACACATCCGCAGACAAGCCGGTTACGCCGTTGACGCCCACGTTAGACAGGGTTTTGTGCCAGCCGGTTTGCTCGTCGATTTTAGCGCGCAAGCCAAGGGCGCGGGCGGTAGCGTAGGCGGTCGCATCCGCCTGCAGCACCGTGTCAAAGTTTATGAAGTCAGGCCAGATAATCATTCCTTCACGCTGGCTGAAGTTGTCGCGGTAAGTGATCGCCTCTGCCACGGTTTTACAGCCGTAAGCTGACATATACGCAAAGGCCCGCAGGCTCTGCGCCACGCTCAGCAGCTCAGTGGATACGGCCTGCGTATCATGCCCCGGCACGCCGAGAATGCGCGGTTTCACGCCCAGCTGCGACTGCGCGGAAAGTAGCGCCTTCATGCCGGTTTTCTTACCGTCGGCAGTCACGCCGCCGATAATATTTGAGGTGGTTTCCGCTTCGGTTTCGCCCTGGGCAACGCGCACCACTACGGTGACGGGTTTTGCCTGGTCTGCGATCGCGTCCAGTGAGCGGGCCAGCGTACCGGACTCGCCCGCTTTACCGCTGGCGGTCAGTACATCGGTAAGCAGTACAGGCTTATTGAGCGGGAACATGGAGGCATCGGCATCATCGCCGGTGCACACCATGCCCACAATCGCCGTGCTCACCGTCGTGATAGAGCGGGTGCCGTCGTTAACTTCTACAACGCGCACGCCGTGGTGGTAGTCTTGCGCCATGGAATGAATCTCCTGTTTAGGGGTTCACCCATGGTAGGGAAATCACTCACCGCAAGCCGTTGATGCCCGTTGTACCGTGGTTGATACAACCGCAGGCAGAAAAAAAGCCCCGTTACGGGGCTGATTTGGTCATGGTTTGCCTGGCGATTCAGGCAACGCGGCTCCAGCACATCAGCAGGGTGTGAGCTTCCACCACACTGAACGATTTACCCTCGCCTAGGTTGGCGGTTTTGCCGCTGGTTGTGTGTTTATGCGCCGGTACCGTGACTTCGTGATCGTGCTCTCCGGCGTCATCGGTCACACCCAGCTCTTTCGGGTTAAAGAGCTGCCGCACATCACCGCCAATTTCCCACGGGTCATCTTTACCGGCCACACCACCATGATTGTGTTTACCGTTTTTCGTGGTTGTCAGCTTTTGTTCTATCTGCTCGCTGGTTTCACCGCTCACATCAATCTGCACAGCGGGAAGATTCGCCCGCTGAAGGGTGACCGTATCGCTGCCGCCGGTAGTGCCGACATTGGAACCGTCCGCTTTTGCCACCCGGATGGTTCTGTTCTCACCGGTATACGTCCACGTTGACCACGGATAGCGCTCATTCGGGTCCACATGCTGGCTGTAAAACCGGACCGTGCCGACGGGGTTTTCCGCTTCCCAGAAATCACGAATGGCGGTGCTGACCGCTGATGCAATGGCCTCCCTTGTCTCATTCTCCAGAGTGGAAACAATGTCATCGGCATAATCTTTGGCGTTGTTCCCCGCCCGGCGGACTTCTTCCACCGTCGCCAGGATGACTGACGGGTCCGCAATCATCTGCACATCGGCAGTCTGGCTTACCATCAGCCAGATATTAATCACCTGAAAACGTCCCGACCCTTCCGCCAGAAGCGGCTTGTAGGATTCGGGCAGGTTCGCCACCGCCAGGCAGATACCGGTCTCGTCAAAGAGTGCGGCCTCGCGTATCCAGAAGCCCCCGGCCTGCGGCGGCATTATCATTTCGGCGCGGATGACATTTGCCGCCTGGTCGGCGATAACCAGCCGGTTTAACGATGCGCGGTACTGCTCGTTAATCAGGGCGGTCTGGTCCGGGGACGGCACCGGCAGGACGCCACCCCCGTCACCGACGGCCATGTGAGTGATACCCAGGGGGATACCCTTCACCGCCGCAGCGGCCAGGCGTTCAGCCCCCTGCGTGGTCAGTATGGCGCTGAATTTTTTACTCATAAGGCAGTCCGTAATAGCGGGCTTCCCCGCCGGAGCGGGGCGGCCTCGGGATTAACTCAGGGGCGCGTAATACACCGGGCGCAGACCCATCTCGGAATTCAGCACTTCGATATTGTTGGCAAAGCCAAACTGGAAAATATCGTTCTTACCGCGCACCGGATGCATGCAGCTTGTCGCGCCCGCGTTGTAGTTGACGGTGGACCCTGCCGGGACAATCGCCTTCCCGGTCAGGGACGGCCACACGCCATACAGCTCCAGAAGATTCTTTACCGCTTCCGGCAGCGCGTTCTGCGGCTGAACGAAGGTCCCACCCCAGGCCGGGTGATAAAACTCGTTGTCAGCCAGCCCGGTGGTCTTTGTCACCGCCCGCACGCTGTTGGGGGTGGTGGCCACATAGTCCGCCGTGGTGGTGTTCCCGGTGTGCGTCGGGGTGATAAAAGCCCCGGTCACCGCATGGATGGCGTACCAGCCCGGCACATCAGCGCCGTGCGCACTGAACACCGCGGAGGCGGCGAGCGCGGCCTCATTGCCGGTCCCGTAGAGCTGGATTTCGCCACCCACCACACGCGCGCCGTAGGTACGCTCCCAGACATTTCCGGCAAGGTCGCTGATACCGTTGTATTTTTTGTCCTGGCGATAAGAGACCGGACCGGAGCCGGTATAAATGCGCGGAGACTGCGAGGACAAATCGCCTGCCTCTTTGCCGTCGATACGGCGTCCGGTCTGGGTCGCATCCAGCGCGGACTTGCCGTACACATCGGCCCCCAGGGGACTGTACCGGCTTTTCACGGCCATCGCCTGCATCAGCGCCCACTCGACCGACGTCATGCCGTGCCAGGTGCTGCCCATCGCTTTCAGTAACGGGAAAAGGGTGGCGCTGGTTGCGTTACAGGCATTCGCATCCACACTGGGCAGACTCAGGACCTCGCCGTTCAGCACGCATCCCTGATAGGTTCCGACATACAGATACGGGATTTCCCTGTCGCCCTGCTTAAAGGCCGGATGTACGCCGTAAATCCCCAGCGCCGGGTTCAGGCTTTCGATACTCACCTTCGGGATAATGTTCACAAAGGTCGGCTGTCCCTTCGGGGTATACAGCACCGTCTGTTTTCCGCCCGAAGCCGCCTCAACGGAGGTCCGCAGCGCATCTTTGACTAAAATCGTGGTCATGGTGGGTCCTTACTGGTGGTAGCTGAAAAAAGTGTCCAGGTATTCAATGCGCTGTCGGGTCCAGTCCATTATCTGGTCCAGACTGGTGATGCTCAGGGAGGGCACATTCGGCCATTTTTCATATTCAGCCTGCATCAGTTCCGGGGTGTAGCGTCCCAGCAGGTCGCGGGCCAGCTCCAGCACGCCGCGCTGTGAAAACAGACCGTTATCCCGCAGCTCCGCATAGCGGGCATTCATTTCCGCCTGGAAGGTGGTACGGACCTTCTTCCAGAAGTTGCGGTTGACCTGCATGGCGAGGCCGTTATCAAACAGATTCAGGTCTGGCGGATAGGCAATCGACGTCCCGGCGTAATGCAGACCAAAGGTGGTATCCAGGTCATAGGGCATGAAAAACCATTTCGTGCCGTCCCAGGTGATAAACGTGGTGTTCTTCTGCACGCAGTCCGGGGCGCAGATAAAGCTGAGGAAGACGTAGAAATCCACCACGTTGTTTTTATCCAGATGTGTACCGGCGGCGGCGGTAAACGCATCCTGTGCGGACTGCGCGAAGTCCCGCCAGCGGTCGAGGCAGGCAGCCGTTTCCGCCGTGGGTTTCGAAGGTGAGTCCATCACCCAGGTGCCGTTATCCGTGAGCGCCGGGATGTTAATCGCCCCGTCCCAGATAATCATGATTTGCTCCGGGCTGTTTTTGGCGATGTTGTAATCCTTGCGCGACGAGTTGTAGAGAAAATCCCCTATCCCGTAAAACTCACCGTTGATATACAGCACGCAGGCGTACCCCTTCGGGCAGCCGATGGCACCGGTATCAATGGCGCTGGCGCCCAGCTTCCCCACGTAGCTGTTATCAATATCCCGGCGCGGCCAGCCGCTGCGGGTCGCCATCACCTTCTGCCACAGGTTGTAGCAGAGCACATTGCGCAGGTGGGTCGAGTCAATCCAGTTCGCCTTGAAAATCCATTTGTCCTTCGGCACCACATCGCCGATTTTCAGGCTGACATTTTCGGTATGCGCCGCGTCGGCAAACAGCTCGAATTTCATGTTCTTTTTCGGATATCCCGCAGACGACGCCCCCTGAACCTTGAAGGACACGTATGCCGTGAACATCTCCCCGTCGACGTCCACCTTTAAGGTGCCGTTAATCGGGTTGTCCTTGCTGGTCGGCGCGCCGCTGTCGGAGGTCACGTCCAGGCGGATCAGACCGCGCGGCTCACCGAAGGCAAACACGCCCGGATATTTCGCCTGTGCCTCCCGGTTTCCCGTGCCGCTGCCCGCCGCTGACGGATCGAAGCCGTCGAGCGGGAGAAGCTGACGGGCCAGCACCTGGAAGGCATAGAGGTTACTCAGCTGATGACTTTCCACCTCTTCGGGGGTGGCCTCCACCAGAGCCAGCGCCCGCATACCGGACTGAAACGCCAGCATCAGCGCCTGAATCTGGTCTGACTGGCTTTTTTGCGAGGCGGCCATGCTGGTCACCTGCGCGGCCATATCATCGAGACCGAGCTGCATCAGGGCGGCCATCAGCGACTGGAGACCGGACTGCAACGCGGTCAGGCCATCCAGCGCCGCGCCGGTGTCCTGCTCCAGCTGCTGGCGCAGGGACGTAATCGCCTGCTGGCTTGCCAGCGCATTCAGCCGGTTCGCCTGGCCGTTGCGCTTCTGGTAATAGATAAAGGCCAGCAGTTGCCCCTCGCTGTCAGGCACCACCACGCGAAAGAGTTTCCCCTCCGGCGTGCCGGCAAGCCCCGCAAGGGTGCCGTCCGGGTCATCCGGGGTCATGAAGAAGGTGTAATCCCGGTAGTCCTGCAGCGACTCAACGGCGGTTTTTAAATAGCGGGTACGGTTCGCCAGCTGCCGGGCCTGTTTGTTTGACGGACCATAAATGCCGCCCTCCACCCGGTCTTCACGCGCCAGCAGGTAAACCTCATCTTCCCATTTTGTCTGTTCGTTAATTGCACTCATGTTATTCTCCTGCGTAAACGCCACGGCCATCGTGAAAGGTGCGACCGTCATAGCGGTGAGCGTCTTCCCCGCGCTGGTTTTCGGTATAGGCGACCGAGCCGGAATGGAACCCGCCGCCGTCATAACGGGCAGCCTCATCCGGCGTGTATTCCGGCGGATACACGCTGATGACCTCCCCGCCGCACGAAGCCGCGCCGGTATACACCGGGCCGGTAGTCCCCGCTGACAGGGACAGGCGGGCAATGTGGCGACTGACCGGTCGCGCATCGCCAATAATCCGCTCCAGCTCCTTAATCATCGTCTCGGTAATACCGATATCATTCAGGTCAATCTCAAGGCGGAATGTCCCGGCAGGGTCGGCCACCTCCCACCACTCCTGAAGCGTCATGCTGTAGCCGAGGTTTTCAATCACCCGGCGAACCGCCGCCACCGTTCCCTTGCGTTGGTGGATCCAGAACGCATCGCTGACCGCCTGGCGCTTTTCCCTCTCTGACCAGGTTTCCTCCCAGCGGTCGACGGAAAACGCCCACGCCAGATACGGCAGGAATTTCACCGGACACTTCCACGGGTTCCAGAGGTCACGCAACGACACGCTTAAATCACTGATACCTGAACAGGCCTGCACCAGCCTGCGCTCCAGTGATGACGATCCCGGCGGTAACAGGCTATTCATCAGAGCCACCAATTTCTGCTTTAAAATCGGTGCAATAGGACGCCTGCGTTTTAGCTATCACCATGTCAGCCAGGGGCTGCATCAGCTCAACCCGCTGCACGCCCTGAACATGCAGAGCGGCATAAATCGCAGACAGCCGCACATCACGCCCCAGGCGGCGCTGCTCATTGATGTATGCAGTGCCCTGCTCTTTCGCGGCAGCGAGGATGGGTTCCTTTGCCGGGCCGGGATAGACATACAGAACCGCATCGATTTCATAGCGGACAATCTCAGCAGAGCGGACGCTCACCCGGTCCGCTACAGGCCGCACGGCCTCATCATTCAGTGCAACACCAACTACCTGCAGCAAGTCATCCGGCGCAGTGCCATCACCGTCGCGGGCCAGAATAGTCACCACGACTTCCGCCGGTGCCGGGCTGAATGCTGATGCATCTGCCACACGGCCATCGGCGCTCAGCGCGTGAAATTCATACGCGCCAACCGGCCCGGCAACGCTCATCCCCTCAAAGGCCGCCGGGATGCGCTGCCGATAATCCGCGTCCGATTCCATTTCCGCCTCAGTGGGTGGTGTGGTGGTATTGTCTGCGGGGGTGATCACCCGACGCTGCACGTTATTGTTAGCGCCTAAATTATCCAGGTCATCACTGCCGGAATAGGCCACCATGACGGCCCGTGCCGCCTCGTTAATCCGCTGGCGCAGCAGCAGCTCCCGGTACACGTTTTCCTGCAGCGTTTTTACGATCGGCTCCGATTCCAGCGTTAAGGTGCGTGCCACGGCTTCCTGCTCTTCTGCCGGATAGAGCGCGACAAACTCCGCCTTACGCTCTGTCAGCAGGGTTTCAAAATCCGGCTCATCAACAATCTGCGGCGGCGGCAGCTGGGAAAGGTCAATAACGGCCATTGCTTGCTCCTGTCGATACGGAAAGGGACACGGGCACGCCGTCATTACGCTGGCCTGCCAGCTCAATCACCATGGAACCATCCATGCTGCTGTTAATCGTGATAGTGTCGAGCTGCAGCCGCGGCTCCCAGCGCTGCAACGCGACGTACACCGCCGCCATGATCTGCAGGCGCAGCGCCGGGTTTTGCGGCTGGTCAATCAGCGCGGATAGCAGGGAGCCGTATTCCCGGCGGGCAAGGCGGCTACCCTGCGGCGTCAGCAAAATATCCCGCACGGACTGGCGCAGGTGGTCGGTTTCCGTAATGGCCTTGCCGGTATCACGGTTCATCCCGATATAGAGCGTCAAATTGGACCTCCCGTCGTTCCGCCGCTGTCGCCAGGGTGTTTATGCTTATCGGCCACAATGCCGTTTGAGGTCATTTCCCCGCCGCCATGGGTCACATCGCCATTCATGATCACGTTGCTGTTAATACGGGTCGTGTCGGCCTCGATCACAAGCTCCCCTGTTTTGCAGGAAACCAGCTGTGACGACTCAATCAGCACGGCTTTAACGCCCCGGATAATCCAGTGCCCGGTGGCAGGGTCGTATTCGAACCAGCCGCCATCCTCGTATTCGGTCACGTCCGCGCTTTCAGAGTCTGACGGCGGCGGGCAAGCGTTGGAGTAAATGGCCGGAAGCGCAAAAGCCGTCTCCAGATTGCCGCCCAGGCTGAACAGCACCACCTGCTCCCCCGGCGACGGACACCACCAGGTGCGGGATTTACCGGCGCGGTAGGTCAGCCAGTTAATCCAGTTGGTTTCGAGGTCGCCAGTTTTCACCCGGCAAAGCCAGCCGTCCCGGTCCACCTCGGTCACAATGCCGGTGCGGATCAGATTGGTGATGAGGCGCATGATTTCGGTAAGTTGTGCGTTCATATGGCTCATTCTTTCACGCCTTAAGCGATAAAATCGTCCATTCCAAATTGTATGAACACTGAGACAATGCTATGTTTTCAAAAAATTTTGACGGGATGACACGAAAATGGATGAAAACAATCAACCAGAAAAACATACTGACAAGCCAGCTAACTCTGATAAATGGACACTTTGTGATTTATTCAACCCTTTTATCGAAGTCTTTAAGATTTTTACTTCAAAGGATGAAAAGGTAGTTGAAAACGCAGCTGAAAGCTTTCAAATGCGAATTCAGAAATTGATATTCCTTGCATTAAGTCTATTACTTTTAGCCAAAGGGCTTTTTGAAGTATTACAAACTCTATCGTTCCTAGAGCAACCTATTAAGCTAAACATTCCACCATTTAAAGAACCTCTCATTTTTTATAAAGACCATGGTTTAGCAGGTGGATTATTAAGAATAAAAGCACTTGTTTTCATTGCCAATGCTCTAGCCCTTTCGTGCGGATTCCAATTAGCATATATGCTTGTGACTAAAGGACCTGATGAAGCTGTTGAACCGATTATGCTAGGTATTGCATCTGCTATTCTCCTCATTCTTTCTGATAGTTCACCAAGTGCATGGGGACAAGGAAAATCTGTAGCAATTTTCCTTTTGATAATTAGCATCCCAATTTTATATTGGTCATCAAGGCAGATGAAAGAAGATAAAAAAAACGACACTAAAAAAGACAACACTAAAAAAGACAAGCATGAATAAGAGTGTGTAATATAGATGTAAAAGGAAAAAACCAAATCATTCACCACCTGATAAATAAAAGAACAGCCGTTCTCGTATTATGTTTTCAGTAAAATTGTTTAAACCGAGTAACCGGCGCTCTGCATATTTAACGTCCGGCCCTCTGCGGCTGACACGGTCACGCAGACCGTAATGATGAACGCGGGCAATACGCTGTACCCTGCCCTCAAACTCGACACTGGCAGAGTCCGGGCTGGCAACGGCTTTCAGGTATTTAGCGGTGCGGAGTCTGGTAAACATCTGCCGACGGATGCGGCCCTGTTTCGTTCTGGCCGTCACGCGACGCGGCTCGTAAGCCGTCCCGTCCGGGTTGCGCTGCATCCTGATATTTTTCTGCTGGCTGCGGCGCAGCTGCTGTGCCAGATCCCGCATCATGCGCTTACGTGCGGCAGGCTCCAGTCCCGCCAGCAACGCATCTAACCAGGCATCAACTTCCTGCAGCTCAGCCACGGCTCACCGCCCACATTTCGTCCGGTTCGTCCGGTTCCGGCACCGCTTCGACGCTGGACACGTCACCATCAGCACTGACGATCACGCGCTCTGTCAGCTGCAGGTTCAGGCTGATATCACAGATATCATTGCGCAAGATATCGACCTCAAACGTAAACAGTTTTTCTCGCAGCTCCGGGTTATGGATAGCATCAGGCTGATTCTCCATCAGCCAGGCCAGCACGGGGGCCATCAGCAATCCCTGATCGCCGCCGAAATCCACAACCACCACATTTAGGGTGTAGCGATACTCCCAGGACAACGACGCCGCGCCGGTCGCCACCACCGATCCGTTATCCACGAATAAATGCAACTTGTCCGGGTTGTCCCGGACATGCGCCACGGCTTTATTCAGGGCTAGGCGTAAGGACTGAGGTTTGTTCACTGTTTCGCTCCTGGCAGGAAATTATCGCGTCCACCTTGTCAGCACAGATCGACCAGGCCGCCTCTGCCTCATCCAGTGCCGCCAGTAAATCGCCGTTAGTGCTGGCCGCTGACTTTTCCAGGCGGCACTGCGTCACCCTGGGACAACCATTCACGGTAAGCTGCACCTCCGGCGAGGGCCGGACGTTCGCGCATCCTGATAATGTCAGGAGGCAAAGGTGTACCAGCCCAGCGGCGCAAATCCTCGTTTTCACGTTTTAGCTCCTCAATCCGGCGCTGGCGACTCCGCAGCAGCGCATTTGTGCTTTCTGCCGCCGCGTAAAGCCGCGTCTGCTCCCGGTTGTTGGTTTCGGACAGGATGGACAGGGCGATCAGCTGGCTGTTCGTTTTTGCCAGTTTGTCGCCCGCCGTTTTCAGGTCCCCGCCTTGCTGATCGATGGTGTGGCTGGCCTCATTCAGTCGCCATGACTGCCAGCCCAGCGCCGCCAGTACGAGCGCAAGAATTACCGCCAGCGCGCGCGTCATACCGTCACCGACTCCGCATCAACAACCTGCGCACGCAGAACCTTAAGCGCGACCAGCGTCAGCAGATAAAATGCCAGGGTGACAACGTGGCCCGTAAAGGCGAGGAAAATCACAAGCAGTGAACGCCTGGCCCATCTGATCACCTGGTTTCCTGGCGTACTGAAGAAGCGCGTCAGCGCCTGCCTTGCCTCTTCCCGATGAGTGCCGCCTGCATACCACCCGGCCAGGCAAAGCAGCACCACCACCCAGACCAGCAAACAGGCTACCCAGGTCAATGCGGTGACCAGCGCCGAGGCCATGCCGTTTGGGACAAAGAGACTTAAAATCATCAGCGCCGCGTACAGCACCGAAAGCAACCCACTGATAAGTTTCTTCTTCATTTCGTTACGCTCCTTTTAAGCACCAGGCCAGCTCCCGCCCGCGGCGGTTTTCCAGGCCCTGATTAAATATGCCTTTGACATATACCCAGCGCGGCAGCTGATAGCAGGCATCGCGCCAGCGCTTCTGATTGATAAACTTCACCATGGTTGAGCTGCAGGCATTGCCCGTGCCAACGTTGAACGCCAGCGACACCAGGGCGTCATAAACGTACTGCGGCACGCTCACCAGGACACATCGCGCCAGCGCGGTTTCTACCCGTAATACGTTGGTGATGAAGTTCCCCGCCGCCTGCCGCTCTGTGATGGTCTTCCCCGGCACCACACCGGACGTGTTACCGATGCCGTCGGTCCACACGCCTGCGTCGCACTGGTACGGCTGCAGGCGGCACCCCTCGTAATCAGCAATCAGCTTCAGCCCGTCCACTGAGGTGTGGAGCTGCTGGAAATTGGGCAGCGTGGCAGCGATGGCCAGCACCGCCCCCACCAGGCAGCGCTTAACGATTGAAGGATTCATATTCCCCCTGGGTTATCTTCCCGCCGCGCAGCAGCTGATAGGTTTTGTGTTTGTAGTACCAGTTGATCGCCAGCATCAGCAGACCAATCAGCACACCGCCCACCGTAGAGGCATCCTTAAGCGATAAATCGCCCATCCACGCCAGCAGTACAGCGATGCAGTACGTAATAAAGGCGCTGATCCGTTCAAGGGTCATAATTCAGTCCCATAACTGGACGGTCTGCACCGTGGTAGTGGTCGCAATATCCGGCAGCTCCACCTGCAGCCCGTGAGGTAAAAAAGGGCCATGCTCAGCCAGCCCCGGATTTGCCTGCAGTACCTGCTCCGTGACGCCTCGCGTGCGCCCGTAATGACGCCAGCAAAGCGCATCCACCGTGTCACCCTGGTACGCACGCACTTTCATCAGATCAGCTCCACCGTACAGTGGGGCGCATCCTGCACCCGGCTGATCGCCCAGCGGGCATCGCGCCACAGATCGCCGCTGGCCTCCGCCAGCTCATCGCCTCGCTTGACGCCGGATGCCGTGGCGTCGTAGTCCTGGTACCGCTCATTCACCTGCGCACGCGCCCAGCAATACACGGCGTTATGGTAGTGGTGGATGCGCTCGCTTTTGCCGTCCAGCGCTTCCGCTGGTACGTCTGCCAGGGTCTGAAACCCCAACGACTGCTGGCGCTTGCGGAATTCGTACAGCTCCGCGTTGACCTCCGACATAGCAGACCGGATAAGCTGCCCGAGACGCGGCGACGTCACCGTACCATCCGTTCGCATCACGCTGCGAAAATCCGACAAATCCACATCGGGCCAGAATGGGGTGTTTTTGATGACCTCCGCCTGTTCCGGCGCCTGTTCTGGCGCAACAAATCTCATGCGGGTTTTCTCCTGAAAAGGTGGGCGGTGAACGGGATTTTGATAAGGCGCTGCCTGTCGCCATCCCGTGCCGCCCGTGCGCGGGGCACGTTCCGTTAGTGGCTGTTACGCAAATGACGCTCCAGCCGCTCTTTGTCTTTTTTCACACCGCAGCGGGGATCGAGCTGCAGCGCAAACGTGTAGTGGTTCAGGGCTGCGGCGGGGCGGGACTCGCTGATCACGGCGGCGATAGCTTTATGCAGCCGGGCGCGGGACTGGTCCGGCATGTCCAGCGCATCCGTCAGCGAAAGCGCCTGCAGCAGCACGTCAGCAGGGAATTCAGCTTTCATGCGCTGCGCGGCCTCCGCCTGATCTGCCAGCTCCTCAGCAACAACGGTCTGCACGTTGCGGCGGCCCAGCGCCTGCGGCATCACCCAACCATGCTTAAGCGCGTGCGCGGCAATCTGCAGGCCACCGGCAAAATCACCGGCATCGATACGCCAGACCATCAGAAACATCAGCACGTCATCCTGCTGCGCTCCACCGGCTGCCAGAACACCATCCGCCCAGGCGGTATATTTGGGTAACAGCTCCACCTTGATTTGTGCCTTTTTCACTGTGGACTGCACCCCCTTGAGGCGGCGGCGGTCCTCCGCCAGCTGCAGCAGCATCAGGTCATACCCCGACGCATGGCGAACACTGCCGCCCTGACGGGCGGCCTGTTCAGCCTGAACGCGCAGGCGGTGCTGCCGTGCGGGACTCAGGCTCATGCGTTACTCCCCTTCTCCGGCGCTGAAATCGCCAATACTGATGTTTTCCACCAGTGCCACGCAGCGGTAATCCTCCACCACATACGCCTCGTTGACGGATTCGAAGTTTTCGATGCGATCGCGTTTCGGGTTATCAATGACCGAACGGCGGCGGGTATCTTCCTGCCAGTAGATGGACAGGTTATCCAGACGGGTGATCAGCACGGCATTAGCCGGGAATGACGGGGCGCGGACAGCCTGCAGGCCACCCATGCGTTTCTGACTGATAATCAGATCAGCGGCCAGCTTTTCGCTGTTTTCCTGCTCCTTATTGACCAGCGGGAAATACTTGTCAGACAGCAGCTCACGACCACAGATCACGACCAGATCAGCATCATCCTGGAAAATCGGGTCAATCAGCTCATTAACGGCATCCATCACCAGTGCATCCAGGTTGGCATATTTACCGCCCTTGCCTACCTTCACCGGGTCTGCGGTGGTGGTGCCATCTTCTGCCGTGGTGCTGCCCATCACGCAATCTGCCGCATCTTCGCGGACTTTCTGCAGCCAGCCTTTATTAACGTCCTGCAGCAGCGGGTTATCGACACGGTTTGAGGTTTTGGCACGCTTCACACCGTTGAACCCGATCATGATGCGGTCCAGCGCCTGGCGCTTGACGATGGCGTTACGGATGCGCACCTGGAAATCCTGGAATTTCGCCCACAGGTCAAGTTTTGCGTAGGTCAGCACCGTATCAAAGTTGGTCTGCTCGCACTTGTACTCAACATCAACTATGACCGTCGGATCGGTTGGTTCGCGTTCCTTCGTGGTCGTGTCAGTCGTCCCGGCAATGGTGCTACCGACGCCCAGACCCAGCAGCTGGCCTGATTGCTCAGTCACCCCAATGATGTTAATCATGGTCAGGAATGCGGCGGACTGCTGGATCTGGTCTTCCAGCGTCTGCTGCACAGACGGCTCCACGGTGAACTTGCTGGACAGCTCCTCAACTTCTACGCCATTCAGGCGCGCCAGCTGCTGCAGGTAGGCGTTAAAGGCAAAACGTGTTTTCTTTTTCATGGGTTCTTATGCTCCATCAGCAATTGGTCAGGGTGCCTGCCGGCGCGTTACCGCCCGGCGCGCGCTGGCGATAATCTTTGCGGCTGTCTTCCTGTTGCAGTTGCTGCTCCAGTTCCGCAAAAGCGGTCTGCTGCTCCTGCAGGGAGGTTTCCAGCGCAGCAAGGCGCTTATCCTGCGCGGACAGGGATTGATCGGTACGTTCGCTCAGGTTCTGCTGCTCGGTGGCGACCAGCTCAACGGCACGATGCACATCAGAAAAACGCGCATCATCGGTTTGCTCTTTTTTGGTAAACATCGCGGTGACGCGGGCAAAGAGGGAGGTTTTTTCGCCCTGGACCTCTTCCCACTCGATCAGCGTCTCTTCTGCGGCGGTAAAGAGGTTTTCCGGGCTCTGTTTGCGTCCTGCCAGCGGGTTGCTTTTGGCGGTGGCGCTAAACTGCAGCATTTCTGTACCCAGGCTTGCCGGGTCGTCAGTCGCTGCCAGGCCAACCAGGTACGCTTTGCCGGTATCAGCAAAACTGGTATTGACCTCCATGGAGGTGAACAGCTTTTGCAGCTTGCGGGTATACGCCACCAGATCATCTGACGGGGTGATCCACGCATACAGGGCCATTTTCCCCTTCAGCGGGCCATCCGCAATTTCTTCAGCCTCCAGCTTATCCACGGTCCCGAAACGGCGGAATGGACTGTCCGGGGTGTAGCCCTTGATATGTTCCAGATTAATCAGCGCCGTATAGACCTGCGGGTTATAACTGGCCGCCATCTGCTCCAGCCAGGCGCGCTCAATGGTGCGCCCGTCGGTTGTTGCCCCTTCCACACCAATGCGGAAGCGTTTTGCTTTAACTGCCATTTGAGCGACTCCATCAAATAACTCAGTGAGGCCTTATGGTTGCTGTGATGGAGGGGGCGAAACAACGCGCAGACCTTGTGCGGTAAACCACACAAAAGCCAGCCGGGGAAAGGCTCAGGGCAAGCCCGTATGTTTGTCCCATGGAAACGATGACCCCCGCAGACCTCGATCCCCGTCGGCAGGCACTACTGCTGTATTTTCAGGGATACCGCATAGCCCGCATTGCAGAAATGCTGGGCGAGAAAGCCGCAACCGTTCACAGCTGGAAAAAACGCGATAAGTGGGGCAGCTATGGTCCGCTTGACCAGATGCAGCTCACCACGGCCGCGCGGTACTGCCAGCTGATCATGAAGGAGCAAAAAGAAGGGAAGGATTTTAAGGAAATTGACCTGCTGGCGCGCCAGTCCGAGCGCCACGCCCGCATCGGGAAATTTAACAACGGCGGCAACGAGGCCGATTTAAACCCGAACGTGGAAAACCGCAACCGCGGCCCCCGTAAACCCCCTGAAAAAAACCTGTTCAGCGACGAACAGATCGAAAAGCTGGAAGAGATTTTTCGGGCTGGCATGTTCGAATATCAGCGCCACTGGTGGGAAGCAGGGATTAAACATCGTATCCGCAACGTGCTGAAGTCCCGCCAAATCGGGGCAACGTATTACTTTGCGCGTGAGGCACTGATCGATGCGCTGGTGACTGGCCGCAACCAAATTTTCCTGTCAGCAAGTAAAGCTCAGGCGCACGTGTTTAAGCAGTACATCATTGAGTTTGCCAAAGAGGTCGATGTAGAGCTTAAAGGCGATCCGATGGTCCTGCCGAACGGTGCCACGCTGTATTTTCTGGGGACCAATGCCCGTACCGCGCAGAGCTACCACGGCAACCTGTACCTTGATGAATATTTCTGGATACCTAAATTCCAGGAGCTGCGCAAAGTCGCCTCAGGTATGGCGCTGCACAAAAAGTGGCGGCAAACCTATTTTTCTACCCCATCCAGCCTGACGCACAGCGCCTATCCCTTCTGGTCTGGCGCGCTTTATAACCGTGGCCGCTCAAAAACGGACCGTGTGGATATTGACCTGACCCACTCAGCGCTGGCGGCTGGCCTGCTTTGTGCTGACGGTCAATTCAGGCAGATCGTGACGGTGGAAGATGCCGTGCGCGGCGGCTGTAACCTGTTCGACCTCGACCAGCTGCGACTGGAATACAGCCCGGACGAATACCAGAACCTGCTGATGTGTGAGTTTATTGATGATCTCGCGTCCGTGTTCCCGCTTTCTGACCTTCAGGCCTGCATGGTGGACAGCTGGGAGGTCTGGGAAGATTTTCACGCACTGGCGCTGCGTCCGTTTGGCTGGGGCGAGGTGTGGATCGGATATGACCCGGCGAAAGGCACCCAGAACGGTGACAGCGCCGGGTGCGTCGTTATCGCCCCGCCATCCGTTCCCGGCGGCAAGTTCCGCATACTGGAGCGCCACCAGTGGCGGGGAATGGACTTCCGCGCCCAGGCAGAAGCCATCCGCCAGCTCACGCTGCAATACAACGTGACCTATATCGGCATTGACTCTACCGGCGTCGGTCACGGCGTCTATGAAAACGTCAAAGGCTTTTTCCCTGCCGTCCGGGAGTTTGTCTATAACCCCAACGTCAAAAACGCCCTGGTGCTCAAGGCGTACGACATCATCAGCCACCGCCGCATCGAGTTTGACGCCGGTCACACCGACATTGCGCAGTCATTTATGGCTATCCGCCGGGCCACCACCGCCAGCGGAAACCGCCCCACCTACGAAGCCAGCCGCAGCGAAGAAGCCAGCCACGCCGATCTGGCCTGGGCAACGATGCACGCACTATTTAACGAACCGCTGCAGGGCGAAGCCGCCAATACCAGCAACATCGTGGAGATTTTTTGATGACTGAGAATACCGCACAGGATGCAATGCCCCCTGACGTACAACCCAATAATACCGCCTCGACCCAGGCGTTCAGCTTTGGCGATCCCGTTCCTGTACTGGACCGGCGCGAGCTGCTGGATTATGTGGAATGCGTGCAGATGGACAGATGGTATGAGCCACCAGTGAGTTTTGACGGACTGGCCCGCACATACCGTGCCGCCGTTCACCACAGCTCACCGATTGCCGTTAAACGTAATATTCTGACCAGCACGTTTATCCCTCACCCGCTTTTGAGTCAGCAGGCATTCAGCCGTTTTGTACAGGACTATCTGGTGTTTGGTAATGCCTATCTGGAGAAAAGGACTAACCGGCTGGGCGGTATTCTGTCGCTGGAGCCATCGCTGGCGAAATACACCCGACGCGGGATCGACCTCGACACTTACTGGTTTGTGCAATACGGCATGACCACACAGCCGTATGAGTTCACCAAAGGTAGTATCTTTCACCTGATGGAACCGGATCTGAACCAAGAGATTTACGGCCTGCCGGAATACCTGTCCGCCATCCCCTCGGCCCTACTTAATGAGTCCGCCACGCTATTTCGCCGTAAGTATTACATCAACGGCAGTCACGCCGGGTTCATCATGTACATGACTGATGCGGCGCAGAACCAAGAAGACGTGAACAACATCCGCCATGCGATGAAAAGTGCCAAGGGACCGGGCAACTTCCGCAACCTGTTTATGTACTCCCCCAACGGGAAAAAAGACGGCATCCAGATCATCCCACTGTCAGAAGTAGCGGCAAAGGATGAGTTTCTGAATATCAAAAACGTGAGCCGGGATGACATGATGGCAGCGCATCGCGTGCCGCCGCAGATGATGGGGATTATGCCGAGCAATGTTGGCGGGTTTGGGGATGTGGAGAAAGCCAGTTGCGTCTTCGTAAGAAACGAACTATTACCACTTCAAAAAAGATTTATGGAAATAAACAGATGGCTTGGCGATGAAATTATAAAATTCGAAACATATGCATTATAAAACCCAACGGCATCACAATGATGCCGTTAGAATATAATTAATATTCAAAGTTATTTTCTTCAATAGAGAACTCAATCCCTCGGGATAAGTTATCAATATTTACATCAAATACAACATCTGTTAATTCCCCATCCTCGAGTTCATAATTGACTTCAATTCCAACATCAAAACTAATTTCTTGAACTTCAGTTCGTGTAGTTGACTCCATTGGAATCATTACCTTATCTTCACTATCCCAATAGCCATTATTAAAGTCTGGGCCAGATACAGTAACTTCAAAATCTACAGGAACAGAAAAGGTCGCCAGACAATAATTATTGTTAATCTTAATTATTGATGGTTCAAAATCATCAATATTGACGACCTCAAATGAATCTAACTCAGCATCTTCCCAAGTTGAATAGTTATATCCATCTGCATCATTGAGTTGCGCAATAACATCCGTTTTTATTTCTTCACGTTTGCTTTCGATAAACTGCATCAATTTATTACTTAATTCGTTTGTATGCGCATTGTATTCACCAAGAAACTTATCAAGGGAGTCAATTTGATGGAGATTATTTTTTCCATCACAATAATTTTTTAAGTCACTATCCTCAGAAATTATATACACATCTTCATCATTAACAAATCGCTCTACCGCAGCCAATGTGATTGCATCCGGAAACTCATTTTTTTTCTTATTTTGTCCAAATGGTGGTTCTTTGCCAAAGTATTTATCTAAAATCTCATTAAGATCTATCACTTCTATAGGAGCTAATCTGGCGTGACATCCTTTCAAGAAATCATCAAAAACTTTTTGTGCTGCTTCGTGAATTTCACGTTCGTTAAATTGCCGAAAAAAACCATGGAGTGGTCCATTATCAATACTATTCAGAAGCCTAGCTTTTCTTTGCACTGTGTTTACAGCCTGCAGAGCATCCTTTATTGATTCCTCAATTTTACCTTTTACTTCTCTCTCAACAACTGTAGTTGTAATTAAGACCAAATCGCCGTTCGCACATAATTCATGAAAAGCCTTAAATGCACTCCCTTCAAAGTGAAGGCCAGCCTTTACATACGATTGTGTGTCAATAAATACCTTGTTTGTTTTAAGCATACTAATCCTAATGAGTTTTAAGATTCGCTACAATTGTTTATGTTTGTTTTTTATCAGTAATCATACTTAGTGAAGATTATCCATATCGAAAAATTTAATCAACTTCATTTGATCCTTAAGCGCGCGCTCGTATCCCCGCCACGCCTGCCCGCTTTGTGTAGTGGTTTTCATGCAGGAGCATGACGGGCCGGAAAGCGCGCCAGTTCTGGCGGCCCCGACCCATTGCGATCCTTTTTGGATCATGCGAATCCATGCACCATAGACATGCACTGCTTTCTCAAACCGCAGGGTGCCGTACGGGAGGGAGTTTCCCATGGTGCGAAATCACTAATGCGTACTCTCATCCTGCCCAACTCCGTATTCATTCAGCCTGGTAACCAGATCGCTCGTCAGCTCCGATAGCCACGAGATCGCAACCTCCTTGTCATCATCGCTACAATCTGAGCTGGCGACCAGTCGGGCCATAAGTTCTATCCGCTGCAGTGCAAGTGACTCCATGAACAAATCGTTCACAACTCCCTCCCAATATTACTGTTTATATATACAGTACATCATATAATTTTAAAGCTGAAATACTTTTTTACTCAGCTAACCCTTTGATTAATCTATAACCTCATTCCTGCATTTTTCAGTACCACTGACGCCATTTGTCATCCTCCTGTAGACGCTGATTCCGGTAGAACAGGCGCAGCCCGGCCCCAGATGGCAGACTTCCACCACGCAGAAGCAGATCCACCTCCGTTTCACTCGCGTCAAATCCTCTGGACCGCAGCTCCACATCAAGCTGCAGCCGTTGGTGTTCCGTAATTTCCTGTTTGTAGCCTTTACGGCGCTTCGGTTTGACCAGCCGCAGCCTTGCTGTCAGCCCACGCAGCTCTTTTTTACTCATGTTTTCGAAGTCCGGTAGCGCTGCAGGTTCTTCGCTGCTAGGTAATTCGCCCCCTGCCTGGTACATTTTTTCAACAGGGGGACAGTTATTGCCACGAGTCCAAGGGGCGCAAGCGCCCTGGTCGGCTCTCGCCTCCTGAACGTCAACGGCCTTACGGACCATTTTCCACTTCATCGCGTGCGTGCAAATCCGGCCCTCAACAATCGGGGACCAGATGCCATAAATACGGATGCCGTGATCGCCATAGGTAGATGGCTCGTCGTTAAGCTCATAGGCCGTGCGGACCAGGTGATGTTTACGCGGGACCAGCACGCCGCCCTGTTTCATGATGTAGGTGGCAAAACATCCAGCATCGGCGGCAGCCAGTACCGCATCCAGTCGCGGGTTATCCAGTACCGGCGCACCGGCTTTTTTATCTTCCTGCTGCCGTACGGCCTGGCCTGCCAGCAGGCGCAGCTCGCGATAAGCCTGACGCCCTGGAATACCGAAGAAACGGAACTGCTGCACGCGGTGCAGGGATGCCCAGGCGCTGACGTGCTCGGCGCTGTCCCGTAGTGATTTGCCTGTTTCTTTGCTGATCTCTTTCGCCAGTCCGCGCCCGTCGATGTTCTTGCTGATGTATTTGGCGATGTAGCTGGTCGGCGTGCCTTTGCGCGGGTTGATAAGTTCAGACTTGAATCGCGGGCCGGTATTGTTGCCCAGCTCGGCGCGGTCTTCACGAATGGCAAATTTACGCAGCAGCGTAGTGAGGGTGCGGCGGTCTTTCTTGCGCATGAAGCACAGCAGATGCCAGTGCACGGTGCCATCGTGATGCGGCTCGGCAACGCGCACGCCATACCAGCGCAGACCGGCTTTGTGCATGGCTTTGCGGAAAGCAGCGAAGGTATCGACCAGATAATCACTGCTCTGCCGGACCGTTTCGCTGGTCCACTTCGGATTAGGTCTGCCGTTGTTCAGGGTTGCGTGGAAGCGTGATGGGCAGGTGATGGTATAGAACACCGCGCAGTCGCCGCGCATTTCTGCGATCAGCTCCAGACCTTTTACGCAGGCCATCATTTCATTGCGGCGGTGCGCCGGATTACTGCTGCTGGCGTTAACCACGTCTTCCATATCCAGCGTGTCACCGTCGACGTTCACCAGCTCATGCGACTGGAAAAACTCCAGTGATTTGCGGCGCTGATCGCGTTTGTGGATCACGGCTTCATAGCTGACGTATGGGGACGCTTTCCTGTTAACCAGGCAAACAGCGCGCAGCTGTTCCTCACGCCATTCGCAGCGCATCTGCCACAGTTTGCGATACCACCAGTCTGCACACAGCATACGCGCCAGCGAACCCGGAATCAGGTCATAAGGCACCGGCTTACGACGGCGTTTCTTGCGGCGCAGCTGCTCAAAGGCGGGTGGAATCACATCAAGGCGCATAGCCTCAGCGGCCACCTTTTCCCATGACTGGCGGATTTGTTCCGGCTTGACGTCATCAGTCACAAACAGATCGCTGCAGGCGGCATCGAGACAGAGGCTCATGTGAGCCGCAACCAGTGTGGATAAACGCTTGACCTGCTCCTGATTCATTTCCGGTAGAACCAGCAGCCCTTCCAGCCCTTCATGACTCGCCATAAGCCGGAACGAAGCAGACAACTGACTTTCACGCACACGCTCCAGTCGCTCAAGACACGGCCTGATGGTTTCGCGCAGATACCGGGAATATGCCTTTGGCCTTCCCAGCCCCTGGAAGAACTTAATTCTTTCAAGAAGTGGTTTGCTGACGTGTGTGGGTTCGGCGCTGACGTTAGCCAGAATGACCAAATCAGGGTTAAAGCGCTGCTGCTCTCTTGCCATTTTGACACGGCTGATGAGTCGGTCCTGCTCCAGTTCACGCTGAACAGGATCACGGGATTCATTGAAGAAATAGCGATCCCAGACCTCATCACTCCGCGCCTCACGGCGCAGTTGTTCCTGCTCGTTGTCCGCAGCGTAGAGAGTGATCAGGTTTGAAAGCGTGGAAACCGGCGCAACATCCGGCGGGTCCAGATAGGGGTTAACTGCTTTTTTCGGGGCATTCCATGAGAAAACCCCGGCGGCCTCAGTCGGGCCGCCGTTGTCGTTTGTTAATTCAGGTATCACTGACAGGCTCCTGAGCTCACTGCGCTCCTCGGGTGTAGTGCATCCCTTTCAGCTCAGCGATTTCCTGACACGCCACGCAACACTGCACGCCCGGAATGGCTTGTCTGCGTGCTATTGGAATTGGCGCGTCGCAGTCGATGCAAAGAACGCGGGCTGTACCGGGCTTTCTAGCACGGGCGTTCTGGATATGGCGCTGCAGGTTTTCTTCAACGCGCTGCTGTACGAGGTCCATTGAATCTGCCATCAGTGCCAGTCTCCGCGTGATTCAGCCTCATAGCGGGCAACTTCATGGCGCAGCAACTCCGCCGCCTCTACTCCGGTCATTTCCTTCTGCAGGATGTGGATCGCCAGTGCCTCCATGCGGATGGATACGGCAAAGGCACAGCTTTTACGTTCATTAAGCCGAGTCTCGTTAAACAGTTGGAACAAACCAGCATCATCTAGTCCTGTTTTTGTGGTGCAGGTTTCACTATTTCGCATAATCAATTCTCCTGAATTTGGGCAAAAGAATGCCCGGCGGGTTTACGCCATTAATTTCTTTTTTAGGGTTAACTTGGCATGGTTAGCCGTTTGGGAAATAAGCTCACCACTGCACGAAAATGATTCATTGCTTTAATCAGTTCCCGCGTTTCGTCAGTGGTCAGCTTATTAATATTGACGTTGTGACGTTCTGCCGGAATTTTTGCCATGAAGAATATGGCGGCCAGTGCCCTCTCGTTCTGTTTGTGATTAATGTCGCGTGGATCGCGCATCTCATTAATAAACCGCACCATCTCTCGCTCAATATTCAAACCAAACGCTTTTGCTCTCAGCTCCGCGATATGGTTCAGTCCATCGAGGCGTTTACCGGGACTTAATGGAACAGTCGCTGCAGGACCTTCAATAGCCATGGTTTCCTCTGTTGGATAGTGGACAGGTCAGCCAAAAGCGCATCCTGCGAGCGGCACGGATGCCAGCGCTTACCATCCTTCCCGATAATCCAGCCGTGGCCGCAGTGCATTGCCTGGCTTTTCTTAACGAGAAGCGAGGCAAATGAGGGTTTATTGTTCAACATAAACACCTCAGTTCAGACCAAACGAAGAGCCAAGACCTGTCATGGTATCGACAACACTTGCCATCGCAGGGTTAGCCTGTAAACGCGCCTGCAGTGAAATCGCGGTAAGTGCCATCAGCCGAGTAACGGAGTTGACGCTTTCGACAACCTGCCGGCGGGTGGTCGCGTTCAACTGAACATCTGATACAGCATTGGCGGCGACACGCCCGATCTCAGCGGTTGCTTTCAGGACATACTGAGGCATTTTCTCCCGCGCTACTTCATTGGTTGGTACACATGGCAGACAATGGATCTGTGCCAGAAAACCATCAACGAGCGTTGAGTCTTCAGTGAGATCGGTCAGCAGCCAGATATCGGGAGCAGTGAGTTGATGCGGTTGTTCCGGGTTAAGCTTGTTACGCAGGGTTTGCACGTTCATACCTGCGCGTTCTGCCAACTTCACCATGTTGTGGCGTAGAGCGAAAGCCCGGCAGGCCTCATCAAAATGTCCGAGTTTGGAAACTTTAAAATCAAACATGGTCTTCATCTCCGAACTTATCGCAAAATCGAACCTCAACGGCATAATGCGATAAACAACCGTTTAGATCGAAAGTGCATCAACCGTAAGGGCTGCTATGTTAATCATAACTTTTTCGCGTTTTTTATCTTTGCGGAGACGATGCCGCGGAAGGCGACCATCAGCCAACATGTCATTGATCGTATCAACCGGAAGGCCTGTAAGTTCGCTATAACGTTCAATTGTGACATGCGGTGTATTCAAGATGATTGAAATGTTTGGGGTCATGGTGCACCATTCCTCTTTAAGTGCGGCTTGTGGCGAGCCGTTGTTTCTCGTGATTAGTAGTGAAGGTTCCAAAAGAAAACTTCTGGTCCAACTTTAAGATCGCTTTTGGAATCTGTCAACGTATTTTGGATTGTTTTGGAGGTCTTGTGGATTTCAGTACCGGCGGTAAGAAAGTGATCGAGCGTTTGGTTGAGGCGTACGGGTTTACTACACGACAGGCACTTTGCGACCACTTGGGCGTATCGAAAAGTACTATGGCGACGCGCTACATGCGTGACATTTTTCCTGCTGATTGGGTTTTGCAATGTGCTATAGAGACTGGCAGCTCTCTTAAATGGCTCTCATTTGGCGTAGGGGAAAAGAAAGATACAGTAAAAAATGAAACTCGAATCTTAGAAAAAAAAATATTAATCGATGGTAAGTTAGAAGATGACGGTACATATTTATTTGATACCAAATTCCTCCCTCAAAATTTAAAAAAAGCGATAGTTGTATCCACCCTATCCTCTGAATTAATCTGTGACATGGAATTTGAGGATGTACGAGATGGAAAATGGTTAGTCAGTATTGATGGTGAAAATTCATTTAGGATGATAACTCGACTCCCTGGCGGTCGAATACATGTCACATCTAAAAATCATTCTTTTGAATGTGCGCTAAAAGATATTGAAATAATTGCAAAAGTAGAAGTAAGTTGTTTTCGTTGAATTAATCCTTCCAGGAGACTTAAGATTGAAGCGCGGTGATTATAATTGGAACTGGGATGAAGCAATCACCTTCACGTTAGATGATGAAGATGAAACACTTTCAAAAGATAAATTAAATAGAAGGAGATATGCAGAATATCTATATTACTACCTAAAAGACAAAGGAAAAAAGAACAACACAGTAATTAATCTCAATGCCGAGTGGGGCGCAGGAAAAAGTTTTTTTATAAAAAGATTTTATTGTTCAATAAAAGATGTACATCCTTGCGTTTATATTGACGCATGGAAACAAGACTTTTCCGATGATGCTTTTCTGACCTTATTTTCTTCCTTATCACAACAACTACAAGAGTATGCAGGTAAACTTGATGCGCGATTGATACAAAGCGGCCATGCTATTGGTCGCTTTACAAAGGGTGTGATTCCAGAAATCATGTCTGGACTAATCAAGACCTACGCAGGAATAGAAAGTGTTGGTGATATCGCCAAGGAGGCATCTTTATTGATGCTGAATGAGCATCAAGAAAAACTTAAAAGCATTCAGGTATTGAAAAAAGAATTAGCACTATGGTCCAGACTTGCGTTTGAAAGGGAATTTGCAAACCCAATATTTATACTTATAGATGAACTAGATAGATGTAGACCAGACTATGCGATCTCTCTTCTAGAGATTGTTAAACATATCTTCGACATTAAGAACTTTGTTTTCATAATAGCCACCGATACAGATCAATTACAGCACTCGATCAAAAATGTTTATGGCAATGATTTTTCCGCCAATGACTATTTAGGTCGATTTTTTCATCGTAGGTTCACTTTAAAATCACCAGAACTCAATGAATTGATTAATGGAGTTATTGGGGTATCTGCTGGTACAAGCTTTGAAAAAATCAGTTCAAAAACTTATCCACTAACCGCAACATTAAATGATCTATCAAGAAATATCTCAAGTATATTTGAGGCATTTGGATTGAATCTAAGAGACTCAATCAGGAATACTGAAAGGTTAATCGACATTCTGAACTCTGACTTAGTAAATAAGAAAATAGACTATATTTTTATGCTTTCATTAATGATTATTTATGATAAAGATCGTCAAATTATAGATGCTCAAGTTGGCAGGCGAAATACAGCGCAAACTTTTATAGAATCAATAAAGCAAAGTTCTAATTTAAAAGGTGTTTCCCAAGCAACTCTAAAATTGATATTTGACACAAATCAACATTCATTAGGAGTGGATTATATATATACGTCTTCTAGAAGCAGACTACATATTCCTCAGATAGATTCAACAATAAACTTACTACTTATCACATATTTAAACACTGCATTGCATTTCATCCGAAACATTAAAAGGTTTAAAAATGAAATTGATGTCAATAGACAAAACTCCCTAATGACGGCAGCTCAAGGAAAGCTTGACGATGAATCATCTTTAAAATATTTACAAGGAGCGCTCTTAGAAAATGGAGCAGACACGCCCTTTTATACACTAAATAATTACATTGAATTAATCGAATTGGCCACATCGTTTGACTAAAGCTTGTTTAAAAAAATAAAACCAAACATTGACCACTGTTCAAATACACAGTTAAATGCATACCCTCAGACATGAGGGCTTTTTTATGGCAGTACGAAAACTCACCACAGGAAAATGGATTTGTGAATGCTACCCGGCAGGGCGCAGCGGACGGCGAGTGCGTAAACAGTTCGCTACCAAAGGCGAAGCATTAGCCTTTGAGCGTCACACGATGGATGAGGCAGAGGCTAAGCCCTGGCTGGGTGAATCGGTAGACCGTCGGACTCTGAAAGATGTGGTTGAACTCTGGTTCAAACTACACGGCAAATCCCTGACTGCTGGCGAGCATGTTTACGACAAGCTGGTCCTGATGGTTGATGCACTCGGAAACCCTCTTGCTACTGATCTCAGCTCGAAAATGTTTGCGCATTACCGTGACAAACGCCTGACGGGCGAAATCTATTTCAGTGAGAAGTGGAAGAAAGGTGCTAGCCCTGTAACTATCAACCTCGAACAAAGCTATCTGAGTGGCGTTTTTAGCGAGCTGACCCGACTAGGAGAATGGGCAGCACCTAACCCGCTGGAGAACATGCGCAAGTTCACCATCGCCGAAAAAGAAATGGCCTGGCTAACGCATGAGCAGATCACAGAGCTATTATACGACTGCCAACGCCAAAGCCCCCTGCTCGCTTTGGTCGTTAAAATCTGTTTAAGTACCGGAGCACGCTGGCGCGAGGCTGTAAATCTTACACGTTCTCAGGTTACAAAGTACCGGATTACATTCGTCAGGACCAAAGGCAAGAAGAACCGCAGTGTTCCTATCAGCAAAGAGCTGTATGAGGAAATCATTGCTCTCGACGGTTTCAAATTTTTTACAGACTGCTATTTCCAGTTTCTATCAGTCATGGAGAAAACCTCCATCTTGCTTCCGCGCGGTCAGCTTACACACGTTCTGCGCCATACGTTCGCAGCACACTTCATGATGTCTGGCGGCAACATCCTTGCCCTGCAGAAAATCCTCGGCCATCACGACATAAAAATGACCATGCGCTATGCTCACTTGGCCCCAGATCACCTTGAGACAGCGCTACGTTTCAACCCGCTGGCTACTATGGCAACTACATAAATTGAAAGCACTGGACTGACCCCACACTGCTTTTCCAGACTCACCACGTTTTAGCACGTTTGAATCTCGATTTATTTAGCTGCGTATGCCACTATAAGTTAACTTGGTATTAAAAGATTCTGAGCGGTCGTTTTCATTAATAAATCTGGCTACCTAGACACCAAGTTGAGAGGGATAAATAATGATAAATATTAATCAGTTATGTGATTACATCATCACAAAAATCTCAGCTTCAGGCGAAACCATGTCTAATTTGAAGCTGCAAAAATTGGCGTATTACGCGGATGCTTGGTATCTGGCTTTTTTCGACGAAAAGTTAGTAGATGAGGGATTTCAGGCTTGGATTCACGGCCCAGTAAGCCGTGCAATTTATAACCGATTCTCTTCTTCAAAATCACTATATTCGGACATTACTATTGCCGATTGCACCCCTGGGTTTGACCTTTCATCAATTCCGGCTGCAGCCGCAGCCCACATTGATAGTGTTCTTGAAGTCTATGGTGCATTCACTGGTGCACAGCTTGAAGATATGACTCATAAAGAAGAACCATGGATTAAGGCTCGAGAGGGTTACAGGCCGTCTGAACGTTGCGAGGAGATTATCGATCGCAACATTACCCGAGACTATTACCGTAGCCGGTTGAACTAATCGCGATGAATAAGGCTTTCCGTCCGATCCTGGGGGCCACCCAACCGACGGTTGTTCAAACCCCCAAAACGCTCTCTGCACCTGAAAAAAAGTGGGCGTTTTCCTTCCGTTACTGGAAACAAATCGATAATTTTGGCCTTGACCGCACAGGAGCCAATTGGTTTGTTTCCTTAATGGAAAAATTGTCAGAACTCTCCCAGCGAGATGTCAAAGGTTTCATTACTAGTAGTGCTGAAAGAGATGCCTGGCGCTATCATCCTATCAACTGGAACCAAACAAATATTCCAATCCAACGTCGTGATTTAACTTGGATCGACGCAGATTACCTCGGTAACAATGAGGAATATCCATTACTTCAATTTCAAGTATCAACATCATTAGGCCGTGTTGTCGGTTTTTGGGATGAGCAGCAGATATTTAACATTGTGCTTTTGGATCCGCTTCACAATATTCAACCGACACAGTCTCACAACTATCGTGTTGACTATTGTGCACCGCTTGAAACCCCTTATTCGCTATTGCTCAGCAGAGTAGATAACATCAAACGTACATGCCGTTGCTCTGACCCTGCATGTAGTTTCAAACAACGTATTGAGCAATTTGAAGAAATCCCAGTACAGACTAACACGCTCATACACTATGTTAGCGATATGGACTGGGCGGAAACGCAACAATACATCGCCGATGGTTTGATCTCTGACCCTACGGAAATTTTCTCTTGGGGACTAATAGCTCTCAAGGAACAATTAAAGTAAGGCATCTGAGAAATGGCGACAAAGTGGCGGCAGCAGTTGCCAATATCCCGTAATCGTCACTTCTCATCACCAAACTAACTTATTGATTATATTGCAAGTCGTTGTTTTCACTAACCCGTTTACATAAATGGGTTTTTTGTTTTCTGCGCCCCGCTCACTCTCCCGCCAGCCGGTCTACCATCAGTCGAATCGCTTCTCTTGATAGCGGCGCTCTGTCGGTCACGAAGTGCAGCGTCATCCCCTCGATAAAGGCGTCCAGCCCGCGGGCCGTTGCCGGTTCAAACCACTGCTCAAGGGTCTGCTGGCTGCGCAGCATCCAGTTCTGCATGACCGCTTTTAAATTCGGCTGGCTGCTGCAAAAAGCATAAAGCTGATACATCAGCTCCATATTGCGCGCGGTAGTGACCTGGGCGCTAAAAATCAGCTCGGCAATGGCGTCACAGGCCTCCCGGCGATTATGCACATCGGCAAAAAACTGCTGATACTGCGCCGACATCTGGCCGGTAAACAGGCTGAACGCCTCTTCGACCAGCGCCTCAATACCGCTAAAATAGTAGGTCAGCGAACCCAACGGCACGCCCGCGCAGGTGGCGATTTTCCGGTGCGTAACCGCATGAATGCCGTGTATCGCGATCGTGTCCAGCGTCGCCTGCAAAATCCGCTCCCGACGCTGCGGGTCGTTTGGTCGACGGGCCATACTCTTTTCCTCTTTCATTTAATATGCCTCAGGCTGAATCGAATCATAGAGGTCAATAAAAAAGCATTCCTCAGCAAGCAACCTGGATGTACAAATGTACACAACCTTGCTACTGTTGTCTGCATCTCTTCACTCTCGGGCATTTACGGATGACAGCGCAAACTTCACGCAGGGCCCTTCAGCTAAGGCTGTGGGCGCTCTTCATGTTCTTTTTTATCCCCGGATTACTCATGGCGTCATGGGCCACCCGCACGCCGGCGATTCGCGATCTGCTCGCGCTATCGACGGCGGAAATGGGGATTGTATTATTTGGACTCTCAATAGGTTCAATGAGCGGCATCCTCTGCTCAGCGTGGCTGGTCAATCGATTCGGCACCCGTAAAGTGATTCGCGCCACCATGTCCTGCGCGGTGGTCGGCATGCTGGTGCTCAGCGCCGCGCTATGGTTCACGTCGGCGGTGCTGTTTGCCATTGGCTTAGCCATCTTCGGCGCCAGCTTTGGCTCCGCGGAAGTGGCGATTAACGTCGAAGGCGCCGCCGTTGAACGCGAAATGAATAAAACCGTCCTGCCAATGATGCATGGTTTCTACAGCTTCGGCACGCTCGTCGGCGCCGGGATTGGCATGGCGGTAACCGGCTTCGGCCTGCCCGCCGCGCCGCACATTCTGCTGGCGGCGCTGGTGGCTATCGCCCCCATCGCTATCGCCATTCGCGCGATTCCTGAAGGCACCGGCAAAAATGCGGCGGAAGCGGCGCGCCATGAAGGCAAAGGCCTGCCGATCTGGCGCGATGCCCAGCTGCTGCTGATTGGGGTGATCGTCCTGGCCATGGCCTTTGCCGAAGGCTCCGCTAACGACTGGCTGCCGCTGCTGATGGTGGACGGCCATGGCTTCAGCCCAACCTCCGGCTCGCTGATTTATGCAGGCTTCACCCTCGGCATGACCCTTGGCCGCTTTACCGGCGGCTGGTTTATTGACCGCTACAGCCGCGTGACGGTGGTACGCGCCAGCGCGGTAATGGGCGCGCTGGGCATTGGCCTGATTATTTTCGTCGACAACCCGTGGGTCGCCGGTCTCTCCGTATTATTATGGGGCCTCGGCGCGTCGCTGGGCTTCCCGCTGACCATTTCCGCCGCCAGCGATACCGGCCCCGATGCGCCGAAGCGCGTCAGCGTGGTGGCGATTACCGGCTACCTCGCCTTCCTCGTCGGGCCGCCGCTGCTGGGCTTTCTCGGCGAACACTTCGGCCTGCGCAGCGCCATGATGGTAGTGCTGGCACTCGTGCTGGTCGCGGCCATCGTCGCCCGCGCGGTAGCGAAGCCACAATCTGAACCCGTGATGGAGAACAGTTAATGAGCATCAAATTGATTGCGGTAGACATGGACGGCACCTTTCTGAGCGATGCCAAAACCTATAACCGTCAGCGTTTCCTCGCCCAGTATGCGCGGATGCGCGAGCAGGGCATCCGCTTCGTCGTCGCCAGCGGCAACCAGTATTACCAGCTCATCTCCTTCTTCCCTGAGGTGGCGCACGAAATCGCTTTTGTCGCCGAAAACGGCGGCTGGGTGGTCAGCGCCGGCGAGGATGTGTTTAACTGCCGGATGCCGAAGGAACATTTCAATACCGTCATCGACCATCTTCTGACGCTGACCAACATTGAAATTATCGCCTGCGGTAAGCGCAGCGCTTATACCCTCAACCGCTATAACGATGCGCTGAAAGCGGTCGCGGCGAAGTACTATCATCGCCTCGAACTGGTCGACGATTTTAATCATATTGCTGATGATGAAATTCTGAAGTTCGGTCTCAACGTGCCGGATCAGCTGATTCCGCAGATCCAGCCGAAGCTGCACGCCGCGCTTGGCGATATGGTCACCGCGGTCGCCACCGGCTACGGTAGCATTGACCTGATTATTCCCGGGGTGCATAAAGCCAACGGACTGCGCATCCTGCAGGAACGCTGGGGCATAAAGAACCATGAAGTGGTGGCGTTTGGCGATAGCGGCAACGATATCGAAATGCTGCAGCACGCCGGATTCGGTTTCGCGATGGCCAACGCCGCCGCGCCGGTGAAGGCCGTCGCCGGCTACCGTGCCCCGCACAATAACGAAGAAGGCGTGCTGCATATTATTGATAAGGTACTGAATCGCGAAGCGCCGTTCGCCTGAGGTAGCGCCTGCTGCGGCGCGTCACGTCGCAGCAGGGCATTTGAAGGTTACTGCGGTTCGTGGGCGTTGCCCACGCGTTTATCCTTCAGGAAGTAGACCGTCATCGCCAGCCAGAGCACCCCGCTCAGCAGGTTGAGCAAGCTGAAGAGCCCGCTACCGCCAAACTCATAGGCGTGCTTACTGACTTCGATACCCACGGTAAAGATCAGCATTTGCAGCATCCCCATCGCCGCCGACACCGTCCCCTTACTCATCTCGCTGGCAAACAGCGTCAGACGCACCAGTCCGGCGTTGGCGAGACCAATCCCGAAGGCGTAAACGCTCAGACCGGCGGTCATCCACAGATACGCGTGCGTCGACGCCACCGTCGCCACGGCGGAGATCAGCAGGCCGATCATAATCGGCCAGCCGCCGAGAATAATCAGCGAGCGCACCGTTTTGCGTGAAGTCTGGCGCGCCAGCACCAGGTTCCCGGCAATCAGCGCGCCAAAAATCGGCACCTGCAGCAGGCCATATTCGTAGCTGGTCGCCTGCTCGCCGCTGATGATGATCACCGGCGATTGGGCAATCCACGCCAGCAGCGGCAGGCTGACAAAACCGGTGGCCAGCGCGCCGGCGACAAAGCGTAGGTTTTTCAGCACCTCACGATAATCACGCCCCAGCTCTTTTACCGATAGCTTCTCGCCCATGCGGGTGGCGGTTTCCGGCATCGCCTTCTGTAGCCCGAAAAAGGCGATGGCGGCCAGCACGGCAAACAGGACAAACATCATCTCCCACGGCAGGAGATGAACCCAGGCCGCGCCCACCAGCGGCCCGAGCAGCGGCGCAATCAGCGCGACGTTGGCCATCAGGGCGGTGATCTTGATGCACACCGCCTCTTCAAAAGACTCCTGTATCGCCGCATAGCCGACCGCGCCGATAAAGCACAGGCTGATACCCTGCAAAAAGCGCAGCAGCGTGAACTGCTCAATAGTTTGCGCCAGCAGCGTCGCCAGGCAGGTTACGATAAACCACACTACCCCGGTCAGCATCACCGGACGACGGCCGATGCGGTCCGAAAGCGGCCCCAGCAGCCACTGCAAAAACATACCGCCGGCCAGATAGGCGGTCATTGAGGTCGGCACCCACTCGTTGCCCACGCCAAATTCTGCCACCACCGAGAGCATGCCCGGCTGGATCATGTCATTGCCGATATAGGTGGAGAACTCGTATAACACCAGGCACAACGGAAAGAGCAGCGCCTGACGTCCGAGGCGTTTGCCAGAAAGCGAATAATTCTGCATGAAATCTCTTATTTAAATAAAACCGCGCAAAGTTTAATGAAAGTCGTCTCGGGGAGATAGCGAATTGTGAGCGATGAAGCAAAATATCGCCACACGGATAGCGCATCGCCAGCAACCAATCAAAATCCAGCTGTATATATTTCGTTTATGTTTCAATTAGATTACAGGCTATATACTCCTTCAATCAGTCTGTTAACGAAGCCACGCCCGCGTTTTAATTCATAACAAACTGATAATTAAGACAATACTGCTTTATCTTATCGCCACCGTTTTTTAAGGTGGGCGGCTTGTTGCTAACGGACCCAAGAGCCTGGATGTATGCTGGAAAATATTAACTACTCGCTGTTTGCATTACTCAACGCTACCCCCGCATCGCCGTGGTGGGCGATTGAAATCGCGACGTTTATCGCCAAAGACCTGATAATTATGGTGCCATTATTGGTGTTGGCCTTATGGCTTTGGGGCCCAAACCAGCGGCAGTTAGTATTTAAGGTCATGATGGCATTAGCCATTAGCCTGACGCTTTCGTGGATATTCGGCGTATTTTTTCCGCATGACCGTCCGTTTGCCGCCGGTATTGGCTATAACTTCCTGCATCATTCGCCCAATAACTCCTTCCCGAGCAATCACGGCACGATCTGCTTTACCTTTGCGCTGGCCTTTATGTTCTGGCACCGCCTGTGGTCGGGCGCGCTGCTGTTCGCCCTTGCCTGCGCGATTGCCTGGTCCCGGGTCTATCTCGGCGTGCACTGGCCGATGGATATGCTGGGCGGGCTGCTCACCGCGATGATCGCCTGCCTTAGCGCCCAACTGCTGTGGCAAAGCGGCGGAAAAACCCTCTATCAGCATCTGCAGCGGCTGTACCGTCTGTTTTTTTCGCTGCCGATTCGCAAAGGTTGGGTGCGCGAATAGATGTTCCTGACCAGCTGGTAAAGTTGCGGTAGCGCCCAATTCCTGCGCGTGACTAAGCCTCTTCCGGCAGGTAAAATCGCCGCTGACGCCCTGTCAATGCAGGGCGCTTTCAGCTTAGAGGGAATATGGAAACTCGTCGTGACGAACGCATCAGTCAGCTTATTCAGGCACTCAAGCGCAGTGATAAACTCCATCTAAAAGAAGCGGCCACCCTGCTTGGCGTGTCAGAGATGACCATTCGTCGCGATCTCAACGGCCACAGCGGCCCGGTCGTTTTGCTGGGCGGCTATATCGTTCTGGAGCCGCGCAGCGCAACGCACTATCTGCTGAGCGATCAGAAAACACGCCTTGTGGATGAAAAACGCCGCGCAGCCCGCCATGCGGCTAAGCTGCTTGAGCCCCACCAGATGGCCTTTTTTGACTGCGGGACCACCACGCCGTGGATCATCGACGCCATCGATAGCGCCCTGCCCTTTACCGGGGTCTGCTATTCGCTCAATACCTTTCTTTCCCTGCAGGAAAAACCCCAGTGCCGCGCGATTTTGTGCGGCGGCGAGTTCCACGCCAGCAACGCCATTTTTAAACCGCTAAGCCTGCAGGATACGCTGAGCCACCTTTGCCCGGACATCGCGTTTTATTCCGCCGCGGGCGTCGATTGCGAGCAGGGCGCGACCTGTTTTAACCTGGAAGAGCTGCCGGTCAAACACTGGGCGATGAAAAGCGCGCGCTACCACGTGCTGGTCGTCGATCACAGTAAATTTGGTAAAGTTCGCCCGGCGAGGATGGGGGATTTAGCGCAGTTTGACGTGATTGCCAGCGACGTGTGTCCGGATGACGATCTGCTCGCGCTGGCGAAGGAAAAACAGATTTCACTGCTTTACTAACCGCGCCCCGCAGGGCGCGGCCTGCATTTTAAGAGAACCAACCGCCGAACCAGCCGTGCAATTTCATCAGCATGAAATCGATCATCCGGCTAAAGAAACCGCCTTCGTTTACCGCTTCCATCACAATCAGCGGCCGCTGCTCAATGGTTTTATCATTAAGCTTGAAGTCGATGGTGCCGACCACCTGCCCTTTGGTGAGCGGCGCGGTCAGCTGCGTATCATTCAGGGTGTAGCTGGCCTTGAGGTTTTTCAGCTGGCCTTTCGGCAGCGTGATGGAGCCGGCCTCGCCCGCCCCCAGCTTCGCTTCGCTGCTATCGCCAAACCAGACGCGCTGGGTAATAAAGGTGGCATCGGGTTTAATCGGCGTCACGGTTTCATAGAAACGGAAGCCCCAGGTCAGCAGTTTTTCTGATTCGTTAAAACGGATACGGTCAGTTTTGGTGCCGAGCACGACGGCAATCAGGCGCATATCGTTTTGCGTCGCGGAAGAAACCAGATTGTAGCCCGCCCCGGCGGTGGTCCCGGTTTTCACGCCGTCAGCGTTGAGATTCGTGCTCCACAGCAGACGGTTGCGGTTCGGCTGACGGATTTTGTTGAAGGTGAACTCTTTTTCTTTATGGATCGCATACTCTTCCGGCACGTCATGGATCATCGCTTTGGTGAGCAGCGCCATATCGCGGGCGGTACTAAACTGACCCGGCGCATCCAGACCGTGCACGGTCATAAAGGTGGTGTTGGTCAGGCCCATTTTCTGCGCATAGCCGTTCATCAGGCTGACAAACGCGTCCTGGCTGCCCGCCACGTAGTCGGCGATCGCGATGCTGGCGTCGTTGCCGGATTGAATGATAACGCCCTTGTTAAGATCTTCGACCGACACCTGCATTCCTGGCTTAAGGAACATCACCGATGAGCCGCGCAGCGCCGGGTTACCGGTTGCCCACGCGTCGCGCCCGATAGTCACCATATCGGTCGACTTAATCTTACCCGCCTTTAACGCCTGGCCGACAACATAGCTGGTCATGATTTTGGTCAGGCTCGCCGGATCGAGTTTTTCATCGGCATTGCCTTCGCTGAGCACTTTGCCGCTGGCATAGTCCATCAGGATCCAGGCTCGCGCGTCAATGGATGGCGCATCGGGGAGTTGTTCTGCAGCCTGCACCGCAGGCGCAACGAGAAATAAAAGCGCGCAGCCTGCCGCGAGGCCGCGAAGGGAAAAAGCATCATGCGTCATAAGAGCCACCCAAGTATCCTTTCCAAACAAAAATATGCCACTACACTCGTTCGGCGCCGCAGCAGCCGGTGAGTAAAGCGTACAAATGACCTTAAAGAAACAGCGAGTTGGTAAAGTTTTTAAAGTTTACGCAATAACCTCGCCCGGCGCTGCAAACAGAGCAATTTTTTTGATCGCGGTTGCCTAAATATTAACTTTATTCCAACATGAATGCTCACTACGCCGCAACGGCGGCTTAATAAAAAGCAGGAGCGGATATGATTACGCTGTGGGGCAGAAATAACTCGACCAATGTGAAGAAAGTGCGCTGGGTGCTGGAAGAACTCGACCTCCCGTATCAGCAAATTCTGGCCGGTCTGGAGTTCGGTCTGAATCACGATGCGGACTATCTGGCCATGAATCCCAATGGCCTGGTACCGTTATTGAAAGATGAGACGACCGATCTCGTGCTCTGGGAATCAAACACCATTATCCGCTATCTGGCCGCGCAGTACGGTCAAAATCGCCTGTGGGTGGAGTCGCCCGCCGAGCGCGCTCAGGGGGAAAAATGGATGGACTGGGCCAACGGTTCGCTCTCGCCTGCCCATCGGCCGGTGTTAATGGGGCTGGTGAGAACCCCGCCGGAAAAACGCGACCCCGCCGCGATTGAAGCCGGTATTGCCGCCTGCGAGACGCTGTTCGCCATTCTGGATGATGAACTGTCGCGTCATCAGTGGCTCTCAGGCAACGCCTTCGGCCTCGGCGACATCGCCGTCGCGCCGTTCATTTATAACCTGCTGGAGATCGTTAAAACCTGGCAACCGCGCCCGCACCTGCAGCGCTGGTATCAGCAGATTAACCAGCGCCAGGCCTGGCGCAACGTGGTGATGATTCCGGTCACCTGATATTAGCCCGCCGGTCTCACCTTCAGCAGCTCGCCGTTGGATTCGTCGGTTAGCACATACAGATAACCATCGGGTCCAACGCGCACATCGCGGATACGTTTTCCGCGATCGCCCAGAATCCGCTCCTGTTCCGTGACGTTATCGCCGTCAACCTTGAGAACAATCAGCGATTTATCCTTCAGCGCGCCGATAAACAGCCGGTGCCGCCACTGCGGAAAAGTCTGCGCGTCGTAAAACGCCATACCGCTCACCGCCGGCGATTTTTCCCAGACAAACAGCGGCGCTTCGGTTCCTTCCGCCGTTTTGCCTTTGGCCTCCGGGATCGGCAGGCCGCTGTAGTTAATGCCGTGCGTCGCCAGCGGCCAGCCGTAGTTTTTGCCTTTTTGCGGAATATTGATCTCATCCCCGCCTCGCGGCCCGTGCTCATTTAACCACAGCGTATCGCTCCACGGGTTCATCGCCATCCCCTGGGGGTTGCGAATACCGTAAGACCAGATTTCCGGTCTGACGCCGGCCTGGCCGACAAAAGGATTATCGTCCGGGACCTTGCCATCAGCCGTTAGCCGCACCACTTTTCCCTGCAGCTTATCGAGATCCTGAGCGGTCGAACGCTGGTTATTCTCCCCGAGTCCAATAAACAGATAACCGCGGCCGTCGAACACCAGCCGTCCGCCAAAATGATTGCCGGTTGAGAGCTTCGGCTGCTGGCGGAAAACCACCTGGAAATTTTCCAGGCGCTGGAGGTCATCGCTCAGTCGGCCGTAGCCCACGGCGGTCCCGGCCTTGCCGTCACTCCCGCCTTCGGCGTAGCTCAGCCAGACCCGGCGCGACTGGGCGAAATCCGGAGCCAGCGCCACGTCCAGCAGACCGCCCTGCCCGTTGGCCCAGACCTGCGGCACGCCCGAAATCGCAGGCGCGAGGCCTTTATCCCGCTGCCACAGACGGAGCTCGCCGCCGCGCAGGGTCATCAGAATCCCCCGGTCGTCGGGAAGAAAGGCCAGCGCCCACGGGTGTTCAAGCTGGTTCTGCAACACCTCTACGCGCTCCTGGGCGGCAAGGCTTGCCGTTGGCAACAGCAGCGCGGTAAGGGCGATCAGGTTAATGGTCTGGCGCATGGCATACTCCTTTTGTCAGCAATGCTGATAAGGGTAGCCAGCGTGGGAAAGCGGGAAGGGATTTTTACATAACATTAATCGGGGGGAGCAGGCTCCCCCCGATTTCAGGCGTGCGTAATGGGCTGAGAATCATTCAATTTATGAATATTTAGCCGCAATACCGCCAGACAGCTTTCCAGCTTATCTACGTCGACAGCGATGTAGGACGGGCAGTCATGATGTCCGCTCAACAGGCAGACCGCCGCGGAAGCGACGGCCTCGCCGGCCAGCCGCAGGGCTTCCTTCTCCTCCGGCGCGACGGCGTGCTGCAGGCGCGGCGCGTGTTGATGCATTTCATGGCACAGTTCAAACAAGTTATCACGTAGATGGTCGTTTTCGCTGACTGACATATAGCCTTTTGCTTTACGCAGCTGCAAATAAGCGTCGAGATCAATGTTGGCATTAATCAGCTTATTCATCAGGTTACGATACAGTCTGTCAACGCTCATCGCGGTTCCTCCTCTGTCGTCCTTTACCACAACCATAATATGGTCATTTTTTGTACAAAACGATGAGGCAGATCAATAATTCTCAGGTCATTAACATCCTTTACAATGTTACAACGGCGATTAAAATCCTCTTCGGCGATCTCAACGACCAAAAGTAAAAAATGTTATACGCTCTCAAAACTAAAAACCTTTCAACTCACGATAATAAAATTATTTATTGCAGTAATGATCACATATTATCGCAATTCACATTGCAATAAAATGCCGCCAGGTGTCATATCATTTCATAAAATGTATTACGTATAACATTCAATAAGAGCAGCAAGCAGATCGATCCTGCTTGTAACCTTTACCGCTACCGCTTGAAGGAACTGAAATGATTACGCCCGGCAAAAGAAACTATATCTTGTTGAGTCTTTTCGATTTCCTCTACCTCTTCGCCTGGTCCTCGACCATGGCGTTCTTCGTTATCTGGACCACTCAGCATCTCGGGATTAGCGCAACCAAAACCGGTCTGCTCTACTCGGTCAACGCCTTTATCGCCCTGCTGATGCAGCCCTTCTTCGGCTTTATTTCCGATAAGTTCGGCCTGAAAAAACGGCTGATCTGGATCCTGGTCGCCATGCTGCTGCCGGTAGGCCCGTTCTTTATTTATTTGTATGCGCCGCTGCTGGTGCACAGCTTCTGGCTGGGCGCGCTGCTTGGCGGGGTATACCTGGGGATTATTTTCAACTCCGGCTGCGGAGTTATCGATTCGTATATTGATAAAATTTCGCGGCGCTACCAGTTCGAATACGGCCGGGTCAGGATGTGGGGATCGTTAGGCTGGGCCGCCGCCGCGTGGATCGTCGGCAAATATATCGACAGCAATCCAAACCTCGCCTTCTGGCTGGCCAGCGTCGCCATCGTTATCGCGGCGATCTGCTTTATGCTGACCAAAATCGAACTGACCGAAGCGGAAATGCAAAAAAGCAGCGCGCTGAAAGTTTCGCACGCCCTGGAGCTGGCCAAGAACGGCCAGTTCTGGATGCTGCTGGTCTTCACCCTTTTCGTCACGCAAATCTATGACACCTACGATCAGCAGTTCGCCCAGTACTTTTCTCTGCAGTTTTCGACGCCGGAAGAAGGCATCGCTGGTACGGCATTCTGGCCTCCATTCAGGTATGCGGCGAGACCCTGTTTTTATGCCTGATGCCGTGGTTCGTAAACCGCACCGGCGCGAAATGGGCGCTGATCATCGCCGGGCTGATCATGTCGGTGCGTATCGTCGGCTCCGCGATTCCGCTGGGTCCGGTGTGGATCGGCGCGGTAAAAATGATGCATGCGCTGGAAAAACCGCTGATTTTAGTGTCGGTGTTTAAATTTATCGCCGCCAACTTCGACAACAAGCTCTCCTCGACGGTCTACCTGCTGGTGCTGTTCGTCGCCTCTATCGCCACCGCCATTTACTCGCCGCTGGCCGGGTATTTGTACGACACCATCGGCTTTGCGCATACCTATTATATTCTGGGCGGCATCGCCGGGCTGTTTACGCTAATCTCGGTATTTACGCTTCGCGATAATAGAGAACCGACCGCGCCGGGGGCTGCGCCAGGCGCTGGCGTTGCGCAAAGCCATTAATCAAAATTCGCCCGGAAGCCTCTTTCGGGCGAATTAGCGGAAGCTCCACTGCACGCTCATCACAAATATGGCCGGGACGATAATGCCCGTTTCGACGCCGAAATAATCGGTAAAATTGTACTGCAGGCCATGATAAATATAAGGAGAGAAACCGACGCCGGTGAGTTTCTTCGCCGTTCGATAGGTGCCTGAATCGCCGCAATCGCGAAAGGCTTTAAAGAAGAACTCGCCGGTATAGGCATAGACGCCCTTGAACGTCCAGCCGCTTGCCCCCGCGTACCAGTCTCTTCGCGCCCCCAGAGAGAGGCAGCGGTCGGCAAAACTATTCTTCATGGTCCCGACCAACGCGCTGTACTTTGAATCCGCAGACAGCTTGCGCTCAACGGAAAAAAACTGGTTATTGAATTTTTCGTTATATTGACCGTGATTACCGGTCATGTGATAAACAAATGAACCGGTATTGACCGAATATAACGCCATCTCGTTGGCATAAACGGGCGTCGCGCCGATCATGGCCAGCGCGCAGACGAAACCACCCAACTTTTTAAACATGGGAAACCTGATAAAAAATAAAGACTAAAAGCAGCGGCTATTTTACCGCTTCAGGTTAAACCAGATCTAAACCGACGTCCCCCGATTGCCGAGATAATGGCTGAATAACCCCCTTATTTTGATTAACAATCTGGATAATCATGCCGATAAAAAGAAACACAGATATCGCCGGGCTAACATGAAAAGGAGTATAAACTTTCCGCCGATCTCTGTAGAATCCCTGCCCTGACCATCCCAATAATTGAACACTTTTTAAGCTATGAGCAATGTCACCCCTCAGCCGAAAATCGGCTTTGTCTCTCTGGGCTGCCCGAAAAATCTCGTGGACTCAGAACGTATCCTGACTGAACTGCGCACCGAAGGATATGACGTGGTTCCCTCCTACGATAACGCTGATATGGTTATCGTTAACACCTGCGGCTTTATCGATAGCGCCGTGCAGGAGTCGCTGGAAGCGATTGGCGAAGCGTTGAAAGAAAACGGCAAAGTGATCGTCACCGGCTGCCTGGGCGCAAAAGAAGATCAGATCCGCGAAGTGCATCCGAAGGTGCTGGAAATTACCGGCCCGCACAGCTATGAACAGGTGCTGGAACACGTCCACCACTACGCGCCGAAGCCTAAACACAACCCGTTCCTCAGCCTGGTGCCGGAACAGGGCGTGAAGCTGACGCCCCGTCATTACGCTTACTTAAAAATTTCCGAAGGCTGCAACCATCGCTGCACCTTCTGCATCATCCCGTCCATGCGCGGCGATCTGGTCAGCCGTCCGATTGGCGAAGTGCTGGCGGAAGCCAAACGCCTGGCCGATGCCGGGGTCAAAGAGCTGCTGGTGATCTCTCAGGACACCTCCGCCTACGGCGTTGATGTCAAACATCGCAGCGGCTTCCACAACGGCATGCCGGTCAAAACCAGCATGGTTAGCCTGTGCGAAGAGCTGGCGAAGCTCGGTATCTGGGTGCGCCTGCACTACGTCTATCCGTACCCGCACGTTGATGATGTAATCCCGCTGATGGCGGAAGGCAAAATTCTGCCTTATCTCGATATTCCGCTGCAGCACGCCAGCCCGCGTATTCTCAAAATGATGAAACGCCCGGGCTCCGCTGACCGCCAGCTGGCGCGCATCAAGCAGTGGCGTGAAGTTTGTCCCGAACTCACCCTGCGTTCGACCTTTATCGTCGGCTTCCCGGGCGAAACGGAAGACGATTTCCAGATGCTGCTCGACTTCCTGAAAGAAGCCCGCCTCGACCGCGTCGGCTGCTTCAAATACAGCCCGGTAGAAGGCGCAACCGCCAACGAACTGGCGGATCAGGTGCCGGAAGAGGTGAAAGAAGAGCGCTGGAACCGCTTTATGCAGCTGCAGCAGCAGATCTCCGCCGAGCGCTTGCAGGAGAAAGTCGGTCGCGAAATTTTGGTGCTGATCGACGAAGTGGATGAAGAAGGGGCAATTGGCCGCAGCATGGCCGATGCGCCGGAAATCGACGGCGCGGTCTACCTTAACGGTGAGAGTAAAGTCAAACCGGGCGACGTTGTGCGGGTGAAAGTCGAACACGCCGACGAATACGATCTATGGGGCAGCCGGGTTTAATTTCGCCCGCTGACCGTATCCCGGATGACGGCGCTCTCGCGCCTTATCCGGGCGACAAAACCGCACAGGATTAACGTGCGGAGTGCTTTCCCGGAGGCGGTGCTGCGCACCTGTCCGGGCTACTAAACCGCATACGGTGGTGAATCCGTAGCCCCGGTCAGCGCAGCCGGGGAATCACGCCCCTACCCTTTTATCCTCGGATCCAGCGCATCGCGCAGGCCGTCACCCAGCAGGTTAAACGCCAGCACCGTCAGGAAAATCGCGATTGCCGGGAACAGCGCCACGTGCGGCGCCATCACCATATCCGCCCGCGCTTCGTTGAGCATCGCCCCCCACTCCGGCGTCGGCGGCTGCGCACCAAGCCCCAGAAATGACAGGCTGGCGGCGGAGATAATCGACACGCCGATGCGCATCGTAAAGTAGACCACAATCGACGATACCGTGCCGGGCAAGATGTGATTAAACAGGATGTTAGCATCGCTGGCGCCAATGCTGCGCGCCGACTCAATAAAGGTCTGCTGCTTAAGCACCAGAGTATTGCCGCGCACCAGACGCGCAAATGCCGGGATCGAAAAGATCGCCACCGCGATAATCACGTTCGACATCCCGCTTCCCATTACCGCCACCACCGCAATTGCCAGCAAAATCCCCGGGAAAGCGAACAGCACGTCACAGATACGCATAATAATGCGGTCCCACCAGCCTTCGTAGTATCCGGCCAGTAGCCCAAGCACCGTGCCGATGGCCGCGCCGATGAATACCGCGAGTACCCCGGCGGCCAGCGAGATCTGCGCCCCCACCAGCACCCGACTGAAGATATCCCGCCCCAGGGAATCAACGCCGAACCAGTGCATCATTGACGGGCCGTCGTTGAGCCGGTCGTAATCAAAATAGTTTTCCGCATCGAACGGCGCAATCCACGGCGCTACGATCGCCACCGCGATCAGCAGCAGGACAAATATCCCCGCCCCCATCGCCACCGGCTGACGGCGAAACCGCCGCCAGAACTCGTGCCATGGGGTACGTATCTGCCCGGGTTTAATCCCCGGCATCGCGTTGATAACCGCTTGTCTTCTCCAGTTGAGCAATCGCACCTTACTTGTACCTGATAGCTGGATTAATGGCGGCATACAGCACGTCCACCACTAAATTAATAAGAATAAACTCCAGCGAAAACAGGAGGACTTCCGCCTGAATCACCGGGTAATCGCGCATCTCCACCGAGTCCACCAGCAGACGCCCGAGGCCTGGCCAGTTAAAGACCTTCTCCACCACGATTGAACCACCGAGCAAAAAGCCGAACTGCAGCCCCATCATGGTCACCACCGGGATCATCGCGTTGCGCAGGCCGTGCTTGAGCACCACCAGCGTTTCGCTGACGCCTTTCGCCCGCGCGGTACGCATGTAATCTTCATGCAGGACATCGACGAACGAGGCGCGGGTAAAGCGCGCCATCACCGCCGCCACCGCCGCACCCAGGGTCAGCGAAGGCAGAATATAGTGGCGCCAGCTGTCGGCGCCCACCGTCGGCAGCCAGCCCAGCTCAACGGAAAAGACCTGCATCAACAGCATGCCGAGCGCGAACGCCGGGAACGAGATCCCGGTCACCGCCAGCGCCATCCCCAGGCGATCCGGCCAGCGGTTGCGCCAGACTGCCGCCACGATCCCCGCCGCCATCCCGAACACTACCGCCCAGCTCATGCTGGCGAGCGTCAGCCAGAACGTGGGCATGAAACGGCTGGCGATTTCGCTGCTTACCGGGCGACGCGAGGCCATCGAGGTACCGAAATCCCCCTGCACAATATTGCTGATATAGTGCCAGAACTGCACGTGCAGCGGCCGATCGAGCCCCAACTGCTGGCGCACCATTCCCACCACCTGAGCATCCGCTTCCGGCCCGGCAATCAGCCGCGCCGGGTCCCCGGGCAGCATATGCACGAACAGAAACACCAGCACCGCCACAATCAGCAGCGTGGGGATCAGCCCCAGCAGGCGTTTAATCACATAATTGAGCATGCTTCTCCTTGCGTGAAATCCCCGCAGCCTGCGCCCGGGGACCCACAGCTATCTACTTAAGATCCGCCTGTTCAAAGCTAAATCCGGTATCCGGCTGGATATAGAATCCGGTCAGATTTTTACTGTGCGCTGAGACCAGTTTTTCGACCACCAGCGGCACCCACGGCGACTCTTTCCAGATAGTATCCTGCGCGTCCTTATACAGCCGCGTTTTTTCCTGCGCATCGGTGGTTTTCAGCGCGTCGTTGAGATCTTTATCGACCTGAGGATTGCTGTAGAAAGCGGTATTAAATAGGGTCGGCGGCCAGTTTTGCGACGCGAACAGCGGCGACAGCGCCCAGTCAGCTTCCCCGGTCGACGCCGACCAGCCGGTGTAGAACATGCGTACGCCGCTCTCTTTCTGCCCCTTACCTTCCACCTCCGCCGCGCGCTGGCCCGCATCCATCGCCGTCAGCTGCGCCTTAATGCCCACCTGCGCCAGCTGCTGCTGGGTAAACTGCAGCACTTTCTGCGCCGTACTGTGGTTATGCGACGACCACAGCGTGGTGCTAAATCCATTCGGATAGCCTGCCTCTTTCAGCAGCTCGCGGGCCTTGGCCGGATCGTACGGCCAGGCGCTGTAGCTTTCAGCGTAGGCAATAGACGGTGGCACCACGCCGGTCGCCGGGGTGGCATAGCCCGCAAAGGCCACCTTCACCAGCGCCTGACGGTTGATGGCGTAGTTAATCGCCTCGCGCACTTTAGGGTTATCGAACGGCTTCTGCGTCACGTTCATGCTGATATAGCGCTGCATGATCGACGGGCTGGCCACCAGCTCCAGCTTGCTGTTTTTCTCCAGCAGCGGCGCCTGCTCGTAGGGGATCGGGAACGCAAACTGCGCTTCGCCGGTCTGCAGCATCGCCGCGCGGGTATTGTTATCCACCACCGGACGCCAGGTAATGGAGTCCAGCTTCGGCAGCCCCGGCTGCCAGTAACCGGCGAACTTCTTCACTTTAACGAAGTCGGTCTGATTCCAGGTGTCGAGCTGGTACGGACCGGTGCCGACCGGATGGAAACCAATCTCTTTACCATATTTCTTCAGCGCCGCCGGAGAAATCATCGCCGTTGCCGGGTGGGCCAGGATATTAATAAACGCCGAGAAAGGCTGTTTGAGGGTAATTTTCACCGTCGTCGGGTCAACCGCCTCGGTGCTGGCGATATTTTTATACAGGTTATAGCGCTTGAGATGATTTTCCGGATTGCTGGCGCGATCGAGGTTGGCCTTGACCGCTTCGGCATTAAACTCGGTACCGTCCTGGAACTTCACCCCCGGGTGCAGCTTAATGGTATAAACCAGCCCGTCCGGAGAAACGGTATAGCTTTCCGCCAGCACGTTATGCAGTTTCATCTCTTTATCCAGGCCGAACAGCCCCTGATAGAAAGACTTCGCCACCGCCTGCGACAGCGTGTCGTTAGCATCATAGGGGTCGAGGGTCGTAAAGTTAGAACCGACCGCCACCACCACATCTTTTGCGGCAAAAGCCGGCGTCGCTGCCAGCGCCGAAGCGACGCCCAGCGCCAACAGCCATTTGCCTGAAACGCGTTGAGTCATGTTGTTCTCCTGAAATGCTGCATTATGGATGTCGTTGTTATCGTGCCAGCACGTCGGCGGCGGACTCTCTGGCGACAAAGTGCCCCGGCCCCACCTGCTGTAACGGCGTACTCACCCCCTCTTCGCCCCGTCTGAAGATATTACCCGGCAGCTCGTCGGAGAGCAGCACGCGCTGCGGACGACGATGCGTAGGGTCGGCTACCGGAACGGCGGCCATCAGTTTACGGGTATAGGGATGCTGCGGGTTTTCAAACACCGCGCGGCGCGGGCCAATTTCGACAATGCGCCCGCGATACATCACCGCCACGCGGTGGCTGATGCGCTCAACCACCGCCATGTCATGGGAAATAAACAGAAATGCGATGCCCATCTCGCGCTGCAAATCGAGCATCAGATTGATAATTTGCGCGCGTATCGACACGTCCAGCGCCGATACCGATTCATCGGCAATCACCACTTTTGGATTGAGCGCCAGCGCGCGGGCAATACAGATGCGCTGGCGCTGGCCGCCGGAAAACTCGTGCGGATAGCGCCAGGCATGTTCCGGCTCCAGTCCGACGCGTTCCAGTAGCCAGGCGACACGTTCGCGGGCGGCGTCCCCCTCGAGCAGGCGGTGCACGCGCAGCGGCTCCATAATCGAATAGCCCACCGTTTGCCGCGGGTCGAGGGAAGCGTAAGGGTCCTGGAAAATAAACTGGATATCGCGGCGCAGCGCCTGAAGCTTACCGCCCGTCAGCGTATCAATCCGCTGACCGTTGAAGGTGATGCTGCCGCCCTGGGTTTCCACCAGACGCAGCAGCGCCCGTCCGGTGGTGGATTTACCGCAGCCCGACTCCCCCACCAGGCTTAGGGTTTCGCCGGGCCATAAATCAAAACTGACTTTTTCGACCGCATGCACTTCACGGGTAATGCGGTTGAGAATACCGCTACGCAGCGGAAAGCGCGCCACCAGATCGCGAACTTTGAGGATCGGTTCCCCGGCCACAACGGTGTTCTGCTCCTCCGGCGACGGGCTTTGGTTTAGCAGCGGGAAACGGCGCGGCAGAGAGGTGCCGCGCATCGCGCCCAACCTGGGCACCGCGGCCAGCAGCGCCTGGGTATAGGGATGCTGCGGCGCGCGGAAAATCTCCTCCACGCTGCCGGTCTCCACCGCTTCGCCGCGATACATCACCAGCACACGGTCGGCGATATCGGCCACCACGCCCATATCGTGGGTAATAAAGATAACGCCCATCGCCATCTCTTTTTGCAGAACGGCGATCAGCTGTAAAATTTGCGCCTGGATAGTCACATCCAGCGCGGTCGTCGGTTCATCGGCAATCAGCACCGCCGGGCGGCAGGAGAGCGCCATGGCGATCATCACCCGCTGACGCATCCCGCCGGAAAGCTGATGCGGAAAGCGCGACAGCATGGCTTCCGCTTCCGGAATGCGTACCTGATCGAGCATTTTTTTCGCTTCGCGCAGGGCCTCATCATGCTTCAGGCCCTGATGTAATCGGATCGACTCGGCAATCTGTTCACCGATAGTGAAGACCGGATTCAGCGAGGTCATCGGCTCCTGAAAGATCATCGCCATATCCGCGCCGCGCACGCCGCGCATATCGGCGTCAGACTGTTCGCTCAGCTCAATCACCTGCCGGTTGCGACGACGCAGCAGCAGCGCATCGCTGCGCACTTCGCTGACCGCCCGATCGAGCAGGCGCATCAGCGCCAGCGACGTTACCGATTTGCCCGAGCCGGACTCGCCGACTATCGCCAGCGTCTCGCCGCGCCGCAGGGTAAACGACAGGTCGCGAACGGCGGAAAAAGCCTGCTGCTGCTGGCTAAACGTAACGTTCAGGCCGCGCACCTGCAGAACATCATTAGCATCGATTTCTTGACTATGCGGCAACGCCCTTTCCTCTTATTCGCGATAAATACCAATCGTGGGCGTATCACCCGCATAACACCAGGCCCGGTACATGCCTTCACTATTAAACGGCAGCGCCACGTTGCCTTCACGGTCGACGGCGATCAGGCCGCCGCTGCCGCCCAGCGCGGGAAGTTTCTCCATCACCACCCTTTCGCAGGCCTCCTGCAGGCTGAGATGGCTGTACTCCACCAGCGCCGAAATATCGTAAGCCGCCAGCGTACGCATAAACACTTCGCCGGTGCCGGTACAGGAAACGGCGACGCTGGCGTTATTGGCATAGCAGCCCGCCCCCGGCAGCGGGCTATCGCCGACGCGTCCCGGCAGCTTATTGGTCATTCCGCCGGTTGATGTCGCCGCCGCGAGGTTACCCGCCAGATCCAGCGCAACCGCGCCGACGGTGCCCATTTTGTGCCGCTCATCCAGCGGCGCGGCGTGGTGGTCGAGCACGATATCGCCGCCCTCCTGCGCCTGACGCAGCTGCAGCAAGCGCTCGGGGGTCGAAAACAGGCTGTTATCGACGCGTTCCATACCGTGGGCAGCGGCAAACGCTTCCGCCCCCTCGCCAATCAACAGCACATGCGGGCTCTGTTCCAGCACCAGGCGCGCCGCCAGCACCGGATTACGTAAATGCTGAACTCCCGCCACGGCGCCGGCCTGCAAGCGGCAGCCATCCATCACGCAGGCATCGAGTTCATGGCGGCTATCGCGGGTAAATACCGAGCCAATACCGGCGTTAAATAACGGGCACTCCTCCAGCAGCCGGACCGCTTCGGTTACCGCATCCAGCGCGCTGGCCCCGGCCGCCAGCATTTTTTGTCCGCTATCGACAATCGCCGACAGCGCCGTTACGTACTCCCGCTCGCGCGCCGGCGTCATCTGCGCGCGGCTAATCGCCCCGGCCCCGCCGTGAATTGCTATAACCGCCTTACCCATTACGCCGTTCCTTACCGATAAAGTGTATAAATATCATTATCGTGCTGACTGTCCTATACAATTTTTGAATATAGAAAGAGCGGACGGTGATGTAAAGCTTGTACCCAGGTGGCATATAGCCCGCCCCTCTTTTCTGCCATAATAGGCGTTTTCGATGTTTGCCCGCAGGAGAAACCCATGGATTTTACCGCCGGACTGATGCCGCTCGACACAGCCCTGACCCAGATGCTCACTCGTATTACGCCGCTGAATGCGACGGAAACCGTACCGCTGTTGCAGGCCTTTTCGCGCGTGACCGCCCATGATCTCGTTTCACCGCTCAACGTTCCCGGTTTTGATAACTCGGCGATGGACGGCTACGCCGTACGCCTGGCGGATCTCGCCGACGGCGCAGCGCTGCCGGTGGCGGGCAAGGCCTTCGCCGGTCAACCCTATAACGGCGTCTGGCCCGCGGGCGCCTGTATCCGCATTATGACCGGCGCGCCGGTACCGGAAGGCTGCGACGCGGTGGTCATGCAGGAGCAGACCGAACAAACCGATGATGGGATCCGCTTTATCGCCCCGGTGAAAAACGGGCAGAATATCCGTCGTCTCGGCGAAGATATCGCTCATGGCGCGGTCGTCTTCCCCGCGGGAACCCGCCTGACCGCCGCCGAGCTGCCGGTCATCGCCTCGCTGGGCATTGCCGAGGTTGACGTGGTGCGTAAAGTGCGGGTGGCGGTGTTCTCCACCGGCGATGAGCTCCAGCTGCCGGGCCAGCCGCTGGCCGACGGGCAAATTTACGATACCAACCGCCTGGCGGTACACCTGATGCTGCAGGAGCTGGGCTGCGAAGTGATTAACCTCGGCATTATTCCCGACGACCCGGCTAAACTGCGCGAAGCCTTTATCCAGGCAGACCAGCAGGCCGACGTGGTGATAAGCTCCGGGGGCGTTTCCGTCGGCGAGGCGGACTACACCAAAGCGATCCTCGAAGAGCTGGGGGAAATCGGCTTCTGGAAGCTGGCGATTAAGCCGGGTAAACCTTTCGCCTTCGGCAAGCTCGGCCATAGCTGGTTCTGCGGCCTGCCGGGTAACCCGGTTTCCGCCACGCTGACCTTCTACCAACTGGTTCAGCCGCTGCTGGCGAAGCTGTCCGGCAACGTCGGGCAGGCTCAGCCGATGCGCCTGCGCGTGCGCGCCGCAACCCATCTGAAAAAATCGCCGGGCCGTCTCGATTTTCAACGCGGTGTGCTGCAGCGCGGCCCGGACGGCGAGCTGGTGGTAAACAGCACCGGTCACCAGGGCTCGCATATCTTTAGCTCATTCAGCCTCGGCAACTGCTTTATCGTGCTGGAGCGCGAGCGCGGCAACGTGGAAGCCGGCGAATGGGTGGAAGTCGAGCCGTTTAATCATCTGTTCGGAGGGCTGTAATGGGCGTGGAGCTGAGCGATGCGGAGATGCTGCGCTATAACCGGCAGATTATTCTTCGCGATTTCGATTTTGACGGTCAGGAGCAGCTGAAAGCCTCGCGCGTGCTGGTCGTCGGCCTCGGCGGGCTGGGCTGCGCCGCCGCGCAGTATCTGGCGGCGGCAGGCGTCGGCCAGCTTACCCTGCTCGATTTCGATACCGTGTCGCTCTCCAACCTTCAGCGCCAGACCCTGCACAGCGACGCCACCATCGGCCAGCCGAAGGTCGACTCCGCCCGCGGCGCGCTGGCGCGGATGAATCCCCACGTTCAGCTCACGACGCTCAACGCACGGCTGGAAGACGCGGCGCTGGCGGCGCAAATCGCCGCCCACGATCTGGTGCTCGACTGTACCGACAACGTCGCTATCCGTAACCAGCTCAACGCCGGATGTTTCCGCCATAAAACGCCGCTGGTCTCCGGCGCCGCGATTCGCATGGAGGGACAAATCAGCGTCTTTACGTATCAGGAAGATGAACCCTGCTACCGCTGCCTGAGCCGCCTGTTTGGCGACAACGCCCTCACCTGCGTCGAGGCCGGCGTCATGGCGCCGCTGGTTGGCATCATTGGTTCACTACAGGCGATGGAGGCGATTAAGCTACTCGCCCGCTACGGCAGCCCGGCGACCGGCAAAATCGTCATGTACGACGCCATGCGCTGTCAGTTCCGCGAAATGACGCTGCCGCGTAACCCTCACTGCGAGGTGTGCGGTACGCCCTAACCCCTTTCCGGCGGTACCGCCGCCGGATGTTTTGTGACCCGCCGCGACTTTTTCGCCTCCGTTTTCCCCCCTCGCTATGCTTGTTGATTTATATCAATACAACTTTCATTCGAAAGTAATTTAATCTTCATATGCAAATTAGAGGGTGAATTATGATCTTCAACATTCAGCGTTATTCAACCCATGACGGCCCGGGGATCCGCACTGTCGTCTTCCTCAAAGGGTGTTCGCTGGGCTGCCGCTGGTGCCAGAACCCGGAAAGCCGCGCCCGCACGGCGGATTTGCTGTATGACGCGCGCCTGTGCCTGGACGGCTGCGACCTCTGCCAGCAGGCCGCGCCGGAGGTGATTACCCGCAAGCTGGACGGCCTGATTATCCACCGCGAAAAACTCACCGATGCGTATATTGGCAAACTGCGCGACTGCTGCCCGACCACCGCATTAACGGTGTGCGGCGAAGAGAAGAGCGTCGAAGAGATTATGGCCACGGTGCTGCGCGACCAACCGTTTTACGAGCGCAGCGGCGGCGGCGTCACGCTCTCCGGCGGCGAGCCGTTTATGAATCCCGAGCTGGCCCGCCAGCTGTTTGAGGCCAGCCACAACGCAAGGATCCACACCGCGGTCGAAACCTGCCTGCACGTGCCGTGGAAATACGTCGAGCCCTCTTTGCCGTTTATCGACCTGTTTCTCGCCGACCTCAAGCACGTCAACGAAGCGATTTTCCAGCAGTGGACGGACGGCAGCGCCCGCCGGGTGCTGGATAACCTGCAGCGCGTCGCGCAGGCCGGAAAGAAAATTATCATTCGCGTGCCGCTGATCCAGGGCTTTAACGCCAACGAAAGCGATATTGCCGCCATTACCGATTTTGCCGCTGACCGCTTAAAGGTTGGCGAGATCCACTTCCTGCCGTACCACACGTTAGGAATGAATAAATACCAATTACTCAGTCAGCCCTATACCGCACCGGATAAACCGCTTGCTGCACCCGAGCTGCTCGCCTTCGCGCAGCGCTATGCTCAGAGCAAAGGTTTAACGGCGACTCTACGAGGATAACCTTATGACAACGTTGAAACTGGATACTCTGAGCCCGCGCATTCAGGCGCATAAAATGGCGCTGGTGCATATCGTCAAGCCGCCGGTCTGTACCGAGCGCGCCCAGCACTATACCGAAGCCTATCAACAGCACCTGGATAAACCGATCCCGGTACGCCGCGCGCTGGCGCTGGCCCATCACCTGGCGGAACGCACGATCTGGATTAAGCACGATGAACTGATCGTCGGCAACCAGGCCAGCGAAGTTCGCGCGGCGCCTATCTTCCCGGAATACACCGTTAGCTGGATCGAAAAAGAGATCGACGACCTCGCCGATCGTCCCGGTGCCGGGTTTGCCGTTAGCGAAGAGAATAAACGCGTGCTCCACGAAGTGTGCCCGTGGTGGCGCGGTCAAACCGTGCAGGATCGCTGCTACGGCATGTTTACCGACGAGCAAAAAGCGCTGCTGGCGACCGGCATTATCAAAGCGGAAGGCAATATGACCTCCGGCGATGCTCACCTTGCGGTCAACTATCCGCTGCTGCTGGAAAAAGGCCTCGACGGCATGCGGGCGAAAGTCGCCGAACGCCGTTCACGCATTAACCTGACCGTGCTGGAAGATCTGCACGGCGAGCAGTTCCTCAAAGCCATTGATATCGTGCTGGAAGCGGTCAGCGAACACTGTAAGCGCTACGCCGAGCTGGCGCGCAGCATGGCCGCGACGGAGAGCCGCGAAGCCCGCCGCGACGAGCTGCTGGCGATAGCCGAAAACTGCGATATCATCGCCCACGAGCCGCCGAAGACCTTCTGGCAGGCGCTGCAGCTGTGCTATTTCATCCAGCTGATTCTGCAGATCGAATCCAACGGCCACTCGGTCTCTTTCGGCCGCATGGACCAGTATCTCTACCCTTACTACCGCCGCGACGTTGAGCTGGCACAATCATTGGATCGCGAACACGCCATCGAGCTGCTGCACTGCTGCTGGCTGAAGCTGCTGGAGGTGAATAAAATTCGCTCCAGCTCGCACTCGAAGGCGTCCGCCGGTAGCCCGCTGTACCAGAACGTCACCATCGGCGGCCAGAATCTGGTGGACGGCAACGCGCAGGACGCGGTGAACCCGCTCTCCTACGCCATCCTTGAATCCTGCGGTCGCCTGCGCTCGACACAGCCTAACCTCAGCGTGCGCTATCACGCGGGCATGAGCAACGACTTCCTCGACGCCTGCGTGCAGGTGATCCGCTGCGGCTTCGGCATGCCGGCGTTCAATAACGACGAAATCGTTATTCCTGAATTTATCAAACTCGGCATTGAGCCGCAGGACGCGTACGACTATGCCGCGATCGGCTGCATCGAAACCGCCGTCGGCGGCAAATGGGGCTATCGCTGCACCGGGATGAGCTTTATCAACTTCGCCCGCGTCATGCTGGCGACCCTGGAAGGCGGCCGCGACGCCACCAGCGGTCAGGTCTTCCTGCCGCAGGAGCACGCCCTGTCGAAAGGCAACTTCGACAACTTCGAGCAGGTGCTGGCCGACTGGGATACGCAGATCCGCTACTACACGCGCAAATCTATCGAGATTGAGTACGTCGTCGACACCATGCTGGAAGAGAACGTGCACGATATTCTCTGCTCGGCGCTGGTGGATGACTGCATCGAGCGCGCGAAGAGCATTAAGCAGGGCGGTGCGAAATATGACTGGGTTTCCGGGCTACAGGTCGGCATCGCTAACCTCGGCAACAGCCTGGCGGCGGTGAAGAAGCTGGTGTTCGATCAGGGCGTTATTGGTCAGCAGGCGCTGGCAAAGGCGCTGGCTGAAGACTTCGAAGGCCTGACCCACGAGCAGCTGCGCCAGCGCTTAATCAACGGCGCGCCGAAATACGGCAACGATGAGGACAGCGTGGATATGCTGCTGGCTCGCGCCTACCAGACCTATATCGATGAGCTGAAGCTGTATCATAACCCGCGCTACGGCCGCGGCCCGATCGGCGGCAACTACTACGCCGGCACCTCGTCCATTTCCGCCAATGTGCCGTTTGGCGCGCAGACCATGGCGACCCCAGATGGCCGTAAGGCGCACTCGCCGCTGGCGGAAGGGGCCAGCCCAGCCTCCGGTACCGACCATCTCGGGCCGACCGCGGTCATCAGCTCGGTGGGTAAACTGCCGACCGGTTCGATTCTTGGCGGCGTGTTGCTTAACCAGAAGCTGAACCCGGCCACGCTGGAGAATGAATCCGATAAGCAGAAACTGATGGTGCTGCTGCGCACCTTCTTCGAGGTGCATAAAGGCTGGCATATTCAGTACAACATCGTGTCGCGCGAGACGCTGCTTGAAGCGAAGAAACACCCTGACCAGTATCGCGATTTAGTGGTCCGCGTGGCCGGTTACTCGGCGTTCTTTACCGCCCTGTCGCCGGATGCTCAGGACGATATTATCGCCCGTACCGAGCATACGCTGTAAATAACGTCCCCCGGCTTGCGCTGCGCTTAGCCGGGCTACAGGTTCGAAGCCGTTTGCGGGCCACTGCCCCGGGTAAGGCGTTTACGTCGCAACCCGGGGTTTTCTCCTGCACATCGGTGAACGCCAACTTTCATTCGAAATAAATTTGTGCTCCCCATCACATTGTAATTAGAATGTTACTGGTCGAAGTTAAGCCAGGAGCATGTGTTATGACCGTTAAAGTTATCGTCACCGATATGGACGGAACTTTTCTCAATGACGCCAAGCAGTATGACCGCTCGCGTTTTCTTGCGCAGTTCGCGCAACTGCAACAGCAGGGTATTGAATTCGTTGTCGCCAGCGGCAACCAGTACTACCAGCTGATCTCTTTTTTCCCGGAAATCCGCGACCGCATCTCCTTTGTCGCCGAGAACGGCGCGCTGGTTTACGAACACGGTCAACAGCTGTTCCACGGCGAACTGACCCGTCATGAATCCCAGGTCGTCATTGGCGAACTGCTGAAAGACCCGCAGCTCAACTTCGTCGCCTGCGGCCTCGAAAGCGCCTATGTCAGCGACCGCGCGCCCGAGGCGTTCGTCACCCTGATGTCAAAGCACTACCATCGCCTGCAGCGCATTAGCAGCTATCATGATATTGACGATAAGCTGTTCAAGTTTTCGCTTAACCTGCCGGATAGCGAAATCCCGCAGCTTATCGATAAACTGCACGTCTCGCTGGACGGCATCATGAAGCCGGTCACCAGCGGCTTCGGCTTCGTCGATTTAATTATCCCCGGCCTGCATAAAGCCAACGGCATCAGCCGCCTGCTGAAGCGCTGGAGCATCTCGCCGCAGGCGTGCGTGGCCATTGGCGACAGCGCTAACGATACGGAAATGCTCAAGCTGGTGAAATACTCTTTCGCGATGGCCAACGCCGCCGACAGCATCAAGGCGGTGTCGCGTTTTGCCACCGATGATAATAACCACGACGGCGCGCTGAACGTCATTCAGGCCGTCCTCGACCACGCCGCCCCCTTCAACCAGTAACGCCGCGCCGGGGTTGACCGCCCCGGCTTCCCGTTTTGTGCGCCTCTGCATAATTTTAAACTTGCATTAACTTAATTTTAACTTAAATTATCATATGTAAGATTTATTACTTTCGAATGAAAGATGAGAGGTCATCATGGCTGTTACCCATACCAGTGAAACTTTACCTGCCGACCCTAAAGCGGCTATCCGCCAGATCAAGCGGGAGCTGCGGGCGCAAATTGGCGACGTACAGGCGGTGTTCGATCGGCTGACGGCGCGTATCGCCGCGCGTCTGGAAGAGATTGACGCCCTCAAGGCCAGCGCTCAGGACGTTTGGCCGACAATCCCGTTCGAGGCGATTGCGCGTGGCCAGGTCACGGAGGCCCAGCGCGAGCTCATCAAGCGTCGCGGCTGCGCGGTCATCAAAGGCCATTTTTCTCGCGAACGGGCGCTGGCGTGGGATAACTCGATGCTCGACTATCTCGACCGCAACCATTTTGATGATGTCTACAGAGGCCCGGGCGATACCTTTTTTGGCTCGCTGGAGGCGTCGCGGCCGGAAATCTATCCGATTTACTGGTCCCAGGCGCAGATGCAGGCGCGCCAGAGCGACGAAATGGCCGCCGTGCAGTCGTTCCTCAACCGCCTGTGGACGTTTAACCGCGACGGGAAACAGTGGTTTAACCCGGACGTGAGCGTCATCTACCCGGACCGCATTCGCCGCCGCCCGCCGGGAACCACTTCGAAAGGTCTGGGCGCGCATACCGACTCCGGCGCCCTGGAGCGCTGGCTGCTGCCGGCCTATCAGAAAGTGTTTGCCGACGTGTTTAATGGCAATATTGATGCTTACGACCCGTGGGACGCGGCGCACCGTACCGAAGTCGAAGAGTATACGGTCGACAATACCACCAAATGCTCGGTGTTCCGCACCTTCCAGGGGTGGACCGCGCTCTCCGATATGATCCCCGATCAGGGTCTGCTGCACGTGGTGCCGATCCCGGAAGCGATGGCGTACGTGCTGCTGCGTCCGCTGCTCGATGATGTCCCGGATGATGAACTGTGCGGCGTCGCGCCGGGTAAGGTGCTGCCGATTTCGGAAAAATGGCATCCGCTGCTGATCAAAGCTTTAAGCTCTATTCCGGCGCTTAACGCGGGCGATTCGGTATGGTGGCACTGCGACGTGATCCACTCGGTCGCGCCGGTGGAAAATCAGCAGGGCTGGGGCAACGTGATGTATATTCCCGCCGCGCCAATGTGTGAGAAAAACCTCGCCTACGCGCAGAAGGTCAAAGTCGCGCTGGCGCGCGGCGCTTCGCCGGGCGACTTCCCGCGCGAAGATTATGAAGCCAGCTGGGAAGGACGTTTCACGCTGGATGATTTAAATATCCACGGTAAGCGCGCGCTGGGAATGGTTGATTAATCGTCATATAGCCCCTTCGCTTCAACGGCGGTACGGCGGTTACCGGCGCGTATCCGCCGCACCGAATCGCGTACCGCCAGCGTGCCATGCAAGAGTAACGCGCCGTGCGGCGCATCGGGACGGATCAGTCTTTGCTGTAGCAAATGCACCGCTTCAACCCCTAATTCATCGCGCGGGACGTGGACGGCGGTTAGCGGTACATCCTGAATCGCCGCCAGGTTAAAACCGTCGATACTCATGACGGAAATGTCCTGCGGGACGCGCAAACCGCGTTTTTGTAAGGCGGCGATCGTGCCTGCCGCCATAAAATCACCGCCCACCAGAAATGCCGTCGGCAGCGGGCCGTCGCCGCGCTGATCCAGCCACTCTCCTACTTTTTCCTCGGTATCCCGGGCGCTGAAATTGGCCACATCAATGAGATCCCTGCTTTCGGCAAAGCTCAAATTCCGCGCGCGCCACGCCTGCTTGATCCCCAGCAGACGCAGCTCCATGGTATAGCGGCGCAGGCACATCACGTTCATGATCGCCTGATGCCCCATCTCAAACAGGTAGCGGGCGGCGAACTGGCCGATCAGCCGATGATCCGGCGCGACGGAGGGTAAGCGCATTCCCGCGTCGTGGCAGTTGATCATCACGCAGGGCTTCGCCAGATCGGCCGCCAGATCGTGAATATGCGGATCGTCGATACCCAGTAAAATAGCGGCCTGGGTCGAGGCTTCATGCATGCGCTGCAAAAACAAATTGGCATCGCTGTCATTCTCTTCCAGCGCGCAGTAGCGCAGGTGCACCTCGTGCGGCATAAGGGCGCTATTGATGCTTTGAATCACCCGATAGTAGTAAATATCCGTACGCTCATCGAAAGCGCGCTGGGGCGCGAATACCACGAGGTTGTTGAGCAGCATTCGCCCGGCGGCGATACCCTCCATCACGCCCAGCTCGCGGGCGCACTCCAGTACCCTCTGGCGGGCCCTGGCGCTGGTGTTCGCTTTCCCCGCCAGCACCCGCGATACCGTGCTGACCGACAGCCCGGTACGCGCCGCGATTTCGCTCACTTTAAGCTTTTTGTCCATTTTGTGATCGCGCTCTACTTTGCTGATGAAAAAATTTTCATATCGAGAATGTGAATATTTTTAAGCGATTTGGCGATGTCATACTGCGATCCCGATCGCCCCATGAAAAAATTTGCAGAATTGTCGCTATTGCCCGCTCGCATTCTCCCTTAGCCTGAATTGGTCCAACACCTTTGAGATTAGTCAACCAATAGTGTCGAGACATCAACCTTAACAAACAACGAAATAGAAAATTTTAGCGACAACTCAGCAAGCGGGTTGGTCAATTTTCCCTACTACATGTCTCGTGGAGAGTTCTATGAGCCAAGGCCTCAATAACGATATGGCGGTGAGTAAATCGCGCCGCATAGTGAAGAACCTGCGCTGGTGGATGCTGGTGCTGTTTTTGCTCGGCGTCACCGTTAACTACATCACGCGCAATTCGCTGGGGATTATCGCCCCGGAATTAAAAACCTCTCTCGGTATTACCACTGAACAGTACTCGTGGATCGTCGGCGCTTTTCAGCTGGCGTATACCATTTTTCAGCCGCTCTGCGGCTGGCTTATCGACGTCATTGGTCTCAAGCTCGGCTTTATGATCTGCGCCACGCTGTGGGCCATCGCCTGCATCGCCCATGCCGGCGCGGGGAGCTGGCTGCACCTGGCGATTCTGCGCTTTTTCATGGGCGGCGCTGAGGCGGCGGCGACGCCAGCCAACGCCAAAACGCTCGGCGAGTGGTTTCCTAAATCCGAGCGCCCAATCGCAGCAGGCTGGGCCGGGGTTGGTTTCTCCATCGGCGCCATGCTGGCGCCGCCGATTATCTACTTCGCGCACGCCTCGTTCGGCTGGCAGGGCGCATTTATGTTCACCGGCGCGCTGGCGCTCGTATGGGTCGTACTGTGGTGGGCGTTCTATCATAACCCGGAAAAACACCCTAACCTCGGCAAAGCCGAGCTGGCGCTTATCCAGCAGGACAATGAAGCGCCGCCGGTTAAGCTGCCCTTCTTTACCGCGCTGAAAACCGTATCGAAAAACAAGCGCTTCTACGGTATCGCCATTCCGGCCTTTATGGCGGAACCCGCCTGGGCGGTGCTGAGCTTCTGGGTACCGCTCTACCTGGCGAAAGAGCACGGCATGGATCTCAAGCAAATCGCCATGTTTGCCTGGCTGCCGTTTCTGGCGGCCGACCTCGGCAGCGTCGCCAGCGGCTATCTGACCAAACTGTATACCCGCTGGTTCGGCTGCTCGCGGGTGAACTCGGTGGTCGCCAGCTCCGTCACCGGCGCCTTCCTGATGATTTCCCTCGCCACCGTGGCGATTACCCGCGATCCCTATATCACCATCGTGCTGATTTCAATTGGCGGCTTCGGCCACCAGATTATCTCCTGCATGCTCAGCGCGCTGGTGGTGGAGTCGTTCGATAAAGGGCAGATGGCGACCGTAAACGGGATGCGCGGCTCCGCCGCCTGGATCGCCAGCTTTTTGTTCTCGCTGTTAATTGGCGTCACCGCCGACAAAATCGGCTTCAACCCGCTATTTATCGCCATGGGGTTCTTTGACCTGATTGGCGCGGTATTCCTGGTGGCATTTATTGCTGAACGTCGCGCAAAACGCGCCTGAGAGTGGATGTAAAAAATGAAGACTTTGAAAAACTGGACCTTACACCAACGGCTGGAGCATCACGTTGAGCTGCTCGTCGACGGCCAGCACACCCTGTGTCTGTACGTGCTGGAAGAAAATATGTTCCGCGTACTGCTGAAGCGGCACGGCCAGCTGGCGCTGGATCGCACCTGGAGTATCGCTCCCGGACAGGACGTGCCGTGGGAAGGACGCCCGCGCGAAGAGCTGAGCGGCTTTAGCCTACCCGCCTGGCAGCTCACGGAGCATAGCGACGCCCTGACCATTGCCACCGACCAGCTGCGCGTCACCGTCCACCAGCCGCTGTGGCTGGAATGGCGCTATCGCGATGAGGCCGGCGAGTGGCAGCCGCTGGCGAACGACCGCCCCACCAGCGCCTATCTGGCGAATGCGCACGGCGACGGCGTTGCCCACTACCTGAGCCGACGCAAAGACGAACGCTTCTATGGTCTGGGCGAAAAGGCCGGCGTTCTGCAGCGTAACGGTAAACGCTATGAGATGCGTAACCTCGACGCCATGGGCTATAACGCGGCGAGCACCGACCCGCTGTACAAACATATTCCGTTTACCATCACGCAGCGCAGCGATGTCAGCTACGGTCTGTTTTACGACAACCTGAGCAGCTGCTGGCTGGATCTCGGCAACGAAATCGATAATTACCATACCGCCTATCGCCGCTGGCAGGCGGAAGCGGGAGACATTGATTACTATTTGTTTTCCGGCAAGCGGGTACTGGATATCACCAAAGCGTTCGTCCGCCTGACCGGCAAAACGCTGTTCGGACCGAAATGGAGTCTCGGCTACAGCGGTTCGACGATGCACTACACCGACGCGCCGGATGCGCAAAACCAGCTGATGAACTTTATCCGCCTGTGCGATGAACACGCCATTCCGTGCGATTCGTTCCAGCTCTCTTCCGGCTATACCTCGATTAACGGCAAGCGCTACGTCTTTAACTGGAACAACGACAAGGTGCCGCAGCCGAAGGTGATGAGCCAGGCCTTCCACGATGCCGGGCTGAAGCTCGCCGCCAATATTAAGCCCTGCCTGCTGCAGGACCATCCGCGCTATCACGAGGTCGCGGAGCGCGGGCTCTTTATCCGCGATTCACAGGCCGATGCTCCCGAGCGCTCCAGCTTCTGGGATGACGAAGGGTCGCATCTCGACTTTACCAACCCGCAAACCGTCGCCTGGTGGCAGGAAGGCGTGACGACCCAATTGCTGGAGCTGGGCATCGACTCCACGTGGAACGATAATAACGAGTATGAAGTCTGGGACGGCGAAGCCCGCTGTCACGGATTCGGCCACGAAATTGCTATCAAACATATTCGCCCGGTGATGCCGCTGCTGATGATGCGCGCGTCGCTGGAGGCCCAGCAGCGCTTTGCGCCGCAGAAACGCCCGTATCTGATCTCTCGCTCCGGCTGCGCCGGGATGCAGCGCTACGTCCAGACCTGGAGCGGCGATAACCGCACCAACTGGGAGACGCTGCGCTATAACACCCGCATGGGGCTGGGTATGAGCTTGTCCGGGCTGTTCAACGTCGGACACGATGTGGGCGGCTTCTCTGGCGACAAACCGGACCCGGAGCTGTTCGTGCGCTGGGTACAAAACGGCGTTATGCATCCGCGGTTTACCATTCACTCGTGGAATGACGACCAGACGGTCAACGAAGCCTGGATGTACCCGGAGGTCACCCCGGCGATCCGTTCAGCCATTGAGCTGCGCTATCGTCTGCTGCCGTACCTCTATACCCTGCTGTGGCAGGCTCACGCCGACGATGAACCGATGCTGCGCCCGACCTTCCTCGATCACGAACACGACGCGCAGACGTTTGCCGAATGCGACGACTTCCTGCTGGGTCGCGATCTGCTGGTCGCCAGCGTCGTCGAACCCGGCGCGCGTCAGCGCCGCGTGTGGTTGCCGGCAAACCAGGACGGCTGGTACGACTTTTACAGCCACCAGTGGTACGCAGGCGGCCAGTGGATCGTCCTTGATGCGCCGCTGGAAAAACTGCCGCTGCTGGTTCGCGCCGGCGCAGGCCTGCCGCTGAGCGAACGCATTCGCCACGTTTGCGCTGAAAAAGACGATACCCGCGAGCTAAAACTGTTCCCGCTGAAAGGAATGGGGACCTGTCGCGGCCTGCTGTTTGAAGACGACGGCGAAAGCTGGGGCTACCGGAACGGCAATGCGCTGTGGGTGGAATGGGAAATGGTCTGCGATAGCGCCAGCATTAACCTGAAGGTCAAGGCGCGCGGCGATTATCGTCCGGCGTGGAAAGCGCTGAAGGTATCGTTGCCGGCGGGGGAAAAACGCAGGCTGCGGGTGAACGGTGAAAAAAGGAGCGAGTGGCGGGTGTAGCCCGGATAAGGCGCACTGGCGCCTCCGGGGAATTCTGCCACTCTGCAAACTGCTCCCGGGGGCGGCGCTTGGCGCGCCTTGCCCGGGCTACGGGCTCACCGCCGTCTGCGGGCCGGTAGCCCGGATAAGGCGCAGCGGCGCCGCAATCCGGGACAAGCAACAGAAAAATTATTCGATACCTTTAGTGCGCAGATAATCTTCGTAGTTACCGGTGAAGTCGACCACGCGCTCCGGCGTAATTTCAATCACCCGGGTCGCCAGCGAGCTCACAAACTCACGGTCGTGGGAAACAAAAATCAGGGTCCCCTGATACATCTCCAGCGCCATGTTCAGCGATTCGATCGATTCCATATCCAGGTGGTTGGTCGGTTCGTCCATCACCAGAATGTTCGGTTTCTGCATCATCAGCTTACCGAACAGCATACGGCCTTTTTCGCCGCCGGAGAGCACTTTCGCCGGCTTTTTGATGTCGTCCTGGCTGAACAGCAGTCGGCCCAGGATGCTGCGCACCGCCTGCTCGTCATCGCTTTCCTGTTTCCACTGGCTCATCCACTCAAATACCGTCAGATCGTTTTCGAATTCATATTCGTGATCCTGGGCATAGTAGCCAATCTGCGCGTTCTCGGACCATTTAACGGTACCGTTATCCGGCATCAGGTCGCCGACCAGGGTTTTCAGCATTGTGGATTTACCCACGCCGTTGGCGCCCAGAATAGCGATCTTCTCCCCCACTTCCAGCAGCAGGTTGAAGTTTTTAAACAGCGGGCCGTTGTCAAAGCCTTTTGCCAGCGCTTCCACTTCCAGAGCGTTACGGAACAGCTTCTTATCCTGCTCAAAGCGAATGAACGGGTTCTGACGGCTGGACGCTTTCACTTCGTCCAGCTTAATTTTGTCAATCTGACGGGCGCGCGAGGTCGCCTGGCGAGATTTAGAGGCGTTGGCGCTAAAGCGGCTCACGAAAGATTGCAGGTCGGCAATCTGCGCTTTTTTCTTGGCGTTATCCGCCAGCAGACGTTCGCGCGCCTGGGTCGCCGCGGTCATATATTCATCGTAGTTGCCCGGGTAAACGCGCAGCTCGCCGTAATCCAGATCCGCCATGTGGGTACAAACCATGTTCAGGAAGTGACGGTCGTGCGAAATGATGATCATGGTGCTATCGCGATCGTTGAGGGTCTGCTCCAGCCAGCGGATGGTATCGATGTCCAGGTTGTTCGTCGGTTCATCAAGCAGCAGGATATCCGGGTTGGAGAACAGCGCCTGCGCCAGCAGCACTCGCAGCTTCCAGCCGGGAGCCACTTCGCTCATCGGGCCGTAATGCTGTTCAACCGGGATACCGACGCCGAGCAGCAGTTCGCCGGCGCGCGCTTCGGCGGAGTAGCCGTCCATCTCGCCGTACAGCACTTCAAGGTCAGCCACCTTGTAACCGTCTTCTTCGCTCATCTCCGCCAGGGAGTAGATGCGATCGCGCTCCTGCTTCACTTCCCACAGCTCGCCGTGGCCCATAATGACCGTATCCAGCACGCTGAACTCTTCAAACGCAAACTGATCCTGGCGCAGCTTACCGATACGCTCATTCGGGTCGAGGGAGACGTTGCCCAGCGTCGGCTCAAGATCGCCGCCGAGGATCTTCATAAAGGTGGACTTGCCGCTACCGTTGGCGCCAATCAGGCCGTAACGATTGCCGCCGCCAAATTTGACGGAAATATTTTCGAACAGCGGCTTACTGCCGAACTGCATGGTGACGTTGCTGGATACTAGCACGGGGTTATCCTGAAAATAGAGAATGAGAAGTGTGATGAACCAGACATTATGCCAGCAAATGCTTCACTTTTCACGGGGCGTTATAAAATCATCAATGACGCTTGTGTTAGGGTCGTGTCATATTGCGCGGTTACACTGCTTAATGCGTAATTTTTTACCTTAATCTGGAAGGAACCTATGACCACACTCTCCCGCCATCCGGCTTTCTTATCGCTGCAGGGCGGTATCAACTTTCGTGACCTGGGCGGCCAGCGTACCGCCGACGGCCGCCGCGTGCGGACCGGAAAACTATTCCGCTCCGGCTCGCTGCATATGATGACGGCCGATGACCTCACCCACCTGGACGCCATCCCCCTGAGCCGGGTCATTGATTATCGCGACCCGGGAGAAGTGAATCGTAGCCCCGATAAGCTGAACGAAGCGGCTCGCTACCTCAACGCTCCGGCGAATCCGCACGTTCGCGACGTCAACGCCAAAGTCACCGAGCTCAACGCCGCCACGCTAAACGCCCTTAACGGCGAGCAGTTTATGCTGGAGCTCTATCGCCAGCTGCCGTTTAATAACGCCGCTTATCGCCAGCTGGCCGGCTGGCTAATGGAGCCTTTCGACGGCGCGCTATTGCAGCACTGCGCGGTAGGGAAAGACCGTACCGGCGTGGGCTGCGCGCTGACGCTGTTCGCCCTCGGCTGCGATCGCCACACGGTGATGGAGGAGTACCTGCTCACCCAGGGCATGCTGACGCAGGTCGAGGATTTTTTGCTCGCATCCCTCGGCAATGAGCTGACCGTCCGCGGTCGGCAAAACCTGGCGGAAATGATGACGGTGCATGAATCTTACCTTGCCGCCGCGCTTTCCGGCATCGATGAACGTTACGCCAGCGTCGATGCCTGGCTGGAAAAAGAGTATCAGCTGACGCCGCAGGCGCGAGAAGCGCTCCAGGCGCGGCTTCTGGAGGGGTAATCCCCTCCCGTTTTTAGCCTGCAGGGCCAGCGTTGACGGGCTACACTCACGGTCACAGGAAAAAAATGTGATTTCGTACACATCTCATTTACCTGTTTGCCGGAAAGCACATATAATGCGCTCCCATCGACTTCCTGTTTAAACTGACAAAGGCCTGTGCGGCATTAATATCGCCCACGACATAAAGATTATGAAATTATCAACACTCTTCGCGGCAGCCTTCGCCATCGTGGGCTTTTGCAACACAGCTTCTGCTGTAACCTACCCTCTGCCTACCGACGGCAGCCGTCTGATTGGCCAGAACCAGGTGATCACCATTCCGGAAGGCAACAAGCAGCCGCTGGAATATTTCGCCGCCGAATACCAGATGGGTTTATCCAACATGCTGGAAGCCAACCCGGGCGTGGACACCTTCCTGCCGAAAGGCGGCACCGTGCTGAATATCCCGCAGCAGCTGATCCTGCCGGACACCGTGCATGAGGGTATCGTCATCAACAGCGCGGAAATGCGCCTTTACTACTATCCGAAGGGCACCAACACCGTCATCGTGCTGCCGATCGGTATCGGCCAGCTCGGCAAAGACACGCCGATCAACTGGGTAACCAAAGTTGAGCGTAAAAAAGCCGGTCCGACCTGGACGCCTACCGCCAAAATGCACGCTGAATATGCCGCTGCCGGCGAACCGCTGCCGGCCGTTGTTCCGGCCGGTCCTGATAACCCGATGGGCCTGTACGCGCTGTATATCGGCCGCCTGTACGCCATTCACGGCACCAACGCCAACTTCGGCATCGGCCTGCGCGTCAGCCACGGCTGCGTGCGTCTGCGTAACGACGATATTAAATTCCTGTTTGAAAACGTGCCGGTCGGCACCCGCGTAGAGTTTATCGATGAGCCGGTAAAAGCCACTACCGAGCCTGACGGCAGCCGCTTCATTGAAGTTCACAACCCGCTGTCCACCACTGAAGAGCAGTTCCAGGGCGGCGAAATCGTACCGATTAACCTGACCAAATCCGTACAGGCGATTACCAGCCAGACTGACGTAGACCAGAGCGTGGTCGATCAGGCGATCCAGAACCGTTCCGGTATGCCGGTGCGTCTGAACTAACAGCGCATCGCGCAGCGCGGCGGGCCCGGTGCCCGCCCTTTTTTTATCCGTTATTCACCAGAATAATTCCGCCGTGATCGTAGCGATAGTGGCAATGGGCATACTCCAGCGGCGTACCGTCCTCAAGATAGATCACCTGCTCCACCTCCAGCACCGGATCGCTCGCTTCGCAGTTGAGATATTCCCTGTCCAGCGCCTGCGGTTTCATCGCCCGCACCACCCGATACGATCCCATCATCTTGAGCCCCAGCGTCTCCTGCAGGTAGCGAAACACCGAGCCTTCGAGATGCGTTTTATTCAGGCCGGGCACCAGCGCGACCGGCATCACAGTGAGATCCAGCGACACCGGTTCCTCGTTGAGCAGCCGCAGGCGAACGAAATCATAGACCGGGGCATCGGCGTCAATCAGCAACGAAGTTTGCTCTTTTTCCGTCGGAAAGCGCAGCTCGAAGCGAATCACCCGGCTGGCCACTTCCCCTAAGTGCTCCCAGGTTTTGGTGGCGCCAAAATAGTCGCTGCCGGGCAGTTCCCACTGCGAAAGCTGGAGGAAATTTTTGCGCACGAAGGTGCCCTGCCCCTTGCGGGTGTAGATAAGGCCTTCGACAATCAACTGACGCATCGCCTGCTGGATGGTCATCCTGCTGGTGCTGAATTCCGCCGCTAACGCGAACTGGTCGGGTAACGGCGCGCTGGCGGGGTACTGTCGGCTGATGATACGTTTTTTGATTTCCCGCGCGATACTCAGATATTTGGCCGTCATTCCCCGATCCTTTTACGTTGCTGATAGCGACTGGCGGGCAGAATATACCATCTGCCCGCGCGAGGCGCCGTTACATCTCTTCGCCATTGCTGCGAATGGCCCGCTTGAGCCAGGCATAGCTTTTCTTCGGAACGCGCTTAAGGTCCTTCAGGTCGTGGTTTTCACGGTTCACATAGACAACGCCGTAGCGTTTGCGCATATCGCCCTGCGAACTGAGAATATCGATCAGCCCCCAGCCCAGATAGCCAATCACCTGCGCGCCGTCCTCAAATATCGCCTCTTTCATAGCGTTGATATGATCGCGATGATAGGCGATACGGTAATCGTCAGCGATCGGGTTCTCGCCGTCCCAGGACTCAATCACCCCGATGCCGTTTTCAATCGGGAAGACCGGCAGACGCCAGTCGTTGTAGTAGCGGGTAATGATGGTGCGAAAGCCCAGCGGATCAATCTGCCAGCCCCACTCGGTAGCGTTCAGATAGTCATTCTTTTTATCGCCGAACTGCATGTAGTGGTTCACCGGCGTGCCCGGCGGGATCGGATCGCTATCCAGCGCCTTGCTGGCGTAGTAGCTAAAGGCCAGATAGTCGATTTTGACCTGCGCCATCAGCGCCAGATCCTCTGCGCGGTAGATATCCGCAAAGCCTTCGCGAGCGACAACGTGCATGACTTCCGGGCTGTAGCCCTCCCCGGCGAAGGCGCGCAGCAGATTCTGGTTTAAAAATTCGTCGAGCTGCTGGGCGCAAAGGATATCGCGCGGTTTACAGGTCGCCGGATAGACCAGCGCGTGGGCCAGCATGCCGCCCATCAGGCACTGCGGCTTCGCCTGGTGCAGATACTGCGTCAGGTGCACGTGGGCCATCATCACGTGGTGCTGGATCTGATACAGCTCGCGCAGGGTCTTCTCGCCGCGCATGTAGCCTGAAATCAGAAACGCGTCCGGCATATGGTAGAGATTCTGTTCATTAAAGGTCAGCCACCACTTCACCTTGTCGCCAAAGCAGTCGATCATCTTCTGCCCGTAACGAATAAAGGCTTCCATCACCCGGCGGTCGGTAAACCCGTTGTAGCGTTCAGCCAGCGACAGCGGCATATCGAAGTGATACAGGCAGATCATCGGCTCAATGCCGCGGGCAATCAGGTCATCGATAAACTGGTGATAAAAGGCGATACCTTCTTCATTGAACTCACCGTCGCCTTCCGGGCAAACGCGGCTCCACGCAATCTGGAAGCGGTAGCAGTTCATGCCCAAATCCTGCATCAGGTCGAAGTCTTCCCGGTAGCGGTGGTACGAATCGGTCGCCACCTTCCAGTCGGAAGTCAATTCCGCGGACTGGCGGATATCGTAAACCGACATCCCTTTACCGCCCTCATTCCACGCCCCCTCGGTTTGCATGCTGGAAACCGAGTTACCCCATAAAAAATCTGCCGCTAGTGTTCTGTTCATCGCTCGCACCTATGACTAGTCATATAAATTTCATGACTAGTCATATAAACGAAATCTTATTTTCGGGCAAACCCAGGGATCGTTTTTTGTGAGCGCAGCGGATAAAAAAGCCGGATCGCGAAACAGACGATCCGGCGTGCAAGAGAGGAAGTTACTGCTGTGCGAGCTGGTCGCGACGGTATTCGCCCTGGCGCTCCAGCATCCAGCCCGGATACTCTCGCGGCAGCGCGCTGACCGCATCAAGCCGCGCCAGCTCGTCGCCGCTGAGGACAATGCTGGTTGCCGCGAGGTTCTCGGCGAGCTGCTCCGCGCGCTTCGCGCCAATGATCACGCTGCTTACCGCCGGCTGATGCAGCAGCCAGGCCAGCGCGATTTGCGCCACCGAAACGCCCTTCGCATCGGCAATCTCGCGCATTACATCAATGCAGTCAAAAGCCCGCGCTTTGTTCACCGGTGGGAAATCGAACTCCTGACGACGGCCGCCGCTCGCCGACTGTCCGTCGCGATCGTACTTACCGCTGAGCAGCCCTCCCGCCAGCGGACTCCAGACCATCAGGCCCAGGCCTTCGCTCTGCATCATTGGCGCCAGCTCGCGCTCCAGATCGCGCCCGGCAATGGTGTAGTAAGCCTGCAACGAGGCAAAGCGCGCCAGCCCCAGTCGTTCGGAAATGCCCAGCGCTTTGACTATCTGCCATGCCGCCCAGTTCGACACGCCGATGTAGCGGACGTGGCCGTGCTGCACCAGATTATCCAGCGCATACAGCGTCTCCTCGATGGGGGTCGCCGGATCGAAGCCATGGAGTTGATAGAGATCGATATGATCGAGCTGCAGGCGACGCAGGCTCTCCTTCACGCTGCCGATGATGTGATAGCGCGAACTGCCGCGCGAGTTCACGCCTGCGGTGCCGGTTTCGCCAAACACTTTAGTCGCCACCACGACGTTTTCACGCGGCACCTTCAGATTCTTCAACGCCTGGCCGGTAATCTCTTCCGAGCGCCCTTCCGAATAGACGTTAGCGGTGTCGATAAAGTTGATGCCCGCATCGAGCGCGCTGCCCACTAGCTGCTCTGCCTCCGCCTGGCGCAGCTGCCCCACTTTCCCCCACAGGCCGCCTTCGCCGCCGAAGGTCATGGTGCCCAGGCATAGCTCAGAGACAAAAAGGCCGGTATGGCCCAGTTTTTGATAACGCATAGGACTCTCCTTAATCAGGGTGATTCACCATCGTGAAGAGAGTTATACCCCGGAAAAGGAGAGCGCGAATGTGGCGTTTCTGTCCGTTTCTTGCCCAATTCTCTGAAAATCAGAGCTGCAGCAATCCATACCCCACCAGCGCCGCCCACAGCAGCATGGGCAGGGAATAGACGTGGAAACGCCACCAGATACGACGATCGCCGGCCATGCGCAGCGCAATCAGATTGGCCAGCGAGCCCGGCAGCAGGCCGAACCCGCCAACGTTAACCGCCCAAGCCAGCAGCGTTGAGGGCTGAACGTAATTAAGCAGCAAAATGGTCGCCGGGACGTTGCTGATAAACTGCGACAGGCCAATCGAGGTCAGCCACAATCCTCCCGCCGAGAGCTGGCCAACGCCGTTGAGCGCATGCTGTAGAACAGGCAGTTGGATCAGCAGGTGAACGTCAATAAACATCGCCATAAACACCAGCAGCAGCGTCCAGTCGACGTTGATAATCACCGCCCGCGCCAGCAGCAGAAAACCCAGCGCGATCAGCGCCAGTCCCCACAGCTCCTGCTTCAGCTCTAAGGCGGTCAAAAAGACCAGATAGAACGCCAGGCAGCTCCAGACCAGCTTTGGCCGCCACGATGGCGCCTTATCGCTACTCTGATAGTTGAGATGCTTCGCGGGAAAGCAGAACCAGCACAGCGCCAGCAGGGTGATCATCATCGCCGCCGCCAGCGGCAGCATCTGGCCGATAAAGGCCGGAAAGGAGAGACCTGAGCGCCCCCAGAGAAGAATGTTTTGCGGGTTTCCGATAGGCGTTAACAACGACCCGGCGTTCACCGCCAGCGCTTCAAAAATGATTAACCGGCTTGTCGGGATGGCGCACCATTTTTTCAGGGTCAGCGTGAGCGGTACGACAATAAACAGCGCCACATCGTTGGTTAAGAAGGTGGAAAGCAGCGCGGCCGCCAGCACCATAAAAATGGCCAGCTGGCGTTCGGTCACAAAGCGGCGCGCCATTTTGCGGCCAATGACGTCAAAATAGCCGCTCAGTTCGATACCTTTGGTCAGTAGCATCAGCCCGCTAAGGGTGATAATCGTATGCCAGTCAATGGCGTGAAGCCAGGCGGCGGGGGCAAACGGAACAAAGAAGCTTAAAACAAAGCCGATAATCAGCAGCAGATGTAAAAAGCGGTCGCGGATCAGCGACTGAACAAAGACGAGGTTCATTCTCCCAGCGACCCCTGCTTGAGGGTAAACTGTTTAAACATCGCCAGCGTCTCTTCGCTGACGTGGTGCTCCATCCCTTCGGCGTCGCGACGCGCAATCTCCGGGCTGACGCCGATCACCAGTAAAAAGTTTTCGACGATCTGGTGGCGTTCCCGGCTTTCATGCGCCAGCTTCTCGCCTTCCGGAGTCAAAAAGATCCCCCGCCAGGGGATCTGTTCGATCAGCCCGACGCTCGCCAGTCTTTTTAACATTTTCGCAACCGTTGGCTGCGACACCCCAAGACGCGCGGCCATGTCCACCTGACGGGCTTCTCCCACTTCCATAATTAGATCGGAGATCAGCTCCACGTAGTCATCAATCAGCTCCCGACGATGCGCCTCGCGCACCTGACGAAACCCCTCAACGTGCTCCTCGACATTCACTAGCTGCGTCACTTTTTTTGTTATTGGCTTACCTGCGCGACGGTTCATTGTGCTTCCTCATTCCTGTGACGCATCAAGCATCATATAAAAGGATCCCCATTGTAATGGATCGCGCACGGAGAACAAAAAATTAACGTTTTAGCCATAGCTATAAAATATAGCCTGTGCTATATCTGTACGTAATACACACATCCTTCAGGGAGCGAAGGACGAAGTTACAGGAGGTCGTTATGAATGAATTCAAGAGGTGCTTAAACGTGTTTACCCATTCTCCTTTTAAAGTTCGGTTAATGCTTGTCGGTATGCTGTGCGATCTGATCAACGGCAAACCCCCACAGGATAAACCCAACAACTAGCGCGGCGTCGCGGTACGCCGCTTCATTTTTCTGTCATATTTCCCTGCCACACTGGCTGATTACTCAGCGCTTCAGCAACTTTTTTCAAGTTTTGTAAGCTTTCTCCCAAAACAATCCGTTATGGATAGTTGACCTTAACATTTGCAAGCCCTATCTTTTGTCAGCCCTGCCACTACTGCGGCTCGCAGAGACCCTCTTCACGCACTGTCCAGCAGGTTTTACCCCTTGATGCCAGGGGACGCACATGGCTCTTTTTTGATTGTTTACTATGAATGTCACGCTGAAAGAAACGCTGGTCGCCCGCGGACTGGTACTGAACCCATGGACAGGATTCTATTTTTTACAATCGCTGTTTATTAACCTGGCGCTGGGCTACGACTTTAGCCTGCTCTATACCGTTGCTTTTACCTGCGTGCTGCATCTTCTGTGGCGCAACTTTCCGCGCGCGCAAAAAGTGGTGGTCGGCGTTTATTCGCTGCTGGCGGCCATGTACTACCCTTTTGGCCAGGCCTACGGCGCGCCTAACTTCAATACGCTGCTGGCGCTGCATGCCACCAACCTCGAAGAGTCCACCGAGATCCTGACCATTTTCCCGTGGTACAACTATCTGCTGGCCGTGTTTATCTTTGCGCTCGGCGTCATTGCCGTACGCCGCAAGCCGGAAACGTCGGCGCGCTGGGGGAAAATGGATACGCTGGGGCTGCTGTTCTGCACCGCGATTTTCTTTCTCCAGCCGGTGCAAAACCTCGCCTGGGGCGGCGTCTTTAAGGTTATCGATACCGGCTATCCCGCCGTCCGCTTCGTTAAAGATGTGGTGGTGAATAATAATGAAGTGCTGGATGAGCAGGCGCGAATGGCGCAGCTCGCCAATATGAAAGACAGCTGGCACGTACTGGCGGTAAAGCCGAAGTATCATCTGTATGTGGTGGTGATTGGCGAGAGCGCCCGTCGCGATGCGCTCGGCGCCTTTGGCGGCCACTGGGACAACACCCCGTTCGCCAGTTCGGTAAAAGGCTATCTGTTCAATGACTACGTTGCCGCCAGCGGCTCAACGCAGAAGTCGCTCGGTTTAACCCTCAACCGGGTGGTCGACGATAAGCCGCAGTTTCAGGATAACTTTGTGACCCTCGCCAACCGCGCCGGTTTTCAGACCTGGTGGTTCTCGAATCAGGGGCAAATTGGCGAATACGATACGGCGATTGCCAGCATCGCCAAACGCGCGGATGAGGTTCAGTTCCTCAAGAATGGTGATTTCGAGGCCAATAAAAATACCCAGGATGAGCAGCTCTTAACGCTGACCGCGCAGGTGCTGGCCACCCGCCGTACCCAGCCGCAGCTGATCGTCCTGCATTTAATGGGCTCACATCCGCAGGCCTGCGATCGCACCAAAGGGAAATACACGGTTTTTGTTCAGTCGAAAGAGACCTCCTGCTATCTCTACACCATGACGCAAACCGACACGCTGCTGAGCAATCTTTATACTCAGCTACAAAACTCTGGCGAAACCTTCTCGATGACCTATTTTTCCGATCACGGTCTGGCATTTAAAGAGCGCGGGAAAGAGGTGCAGTATCTGGCGCACGACGATAAGTATCAGCAGAATTTCCAGGTACCGTTTATGGTGATCTCCAGCGATGATAAAGCGCATAAGGTCATTAAAGCGCGGCGCTCCGCCAACGACTTCCTGAGCTTCTTTTCCCAGTGGACCGGGATCAGCGCTCAGGAGATTGCCCCGCGCTATCGTTTCATCTCTGAACAAAAGGCTGGCCCAACCTACATCACCAACTTCCAGCTGAAGAAAGTGGACTATACCCATCTGGGTACCGACGCGTTCACTATCAATTAACTCAGACGCGTAAACAGCAGGCAAAAAAAATCCGCCCCTCGAGGCGGATTTTTTATATCACCGAAGTGATTAGAAGCGGTAACCTACGCCAGCAATCCAGGTGCCAACGTCAACGTTACGAATGCGAGACTGCTCGTAGGAGAAGTCCAGGGCAACGTTTTCGATCGGGTTGAACTGCAGACCAGCGCCGTAAGAGAAACCGTAGTCGCTCATATCAGATTTGTTCGGGTAGCTGTTGTCCTGGAATTTACCGTAACCAACACCCACTACGCCGTAGATGCTAGCCCAGTCGTTCAGACGGTAAGCCGGACCTGCGGTGATGCCGTAGTACTGGCCTTTTTTGTAAACGCCAGATTCAGAACGATCTTTTTCGGTGTAGGTGAAAGAACCGATAACACCCAGCGGGTTGTTGTCTTGCTCGTAGCGGTACTTCAGGTTGAAACCGCCAGCTTTGTTCGCTTCACCCTGCATGTCGCTCTGCGCGTAGCCACCGGTAACGGTAGAAGTCGCAGCGAAAGCAGTGGTACCTACGGATGCAGCCAGAACAACGGCCAGTGCTGAAAAACGTGCAATTTTATTCATAACCACCTCAAATGTGTTTCTAATAAGTCCTAAGCCTTAAATATAACAAAAACTTTTGGGAAACTCTTTTCACTTTACATTGTCTAACGTACTTTTTCATGTAACTAAAGGTTTCTACGTTTCTATAACAAACTGGAAAACAAACCTTTTTTACAAATATACTCCTATTAAGGCTCATAAAGCGCCAGACGTGTATCCAGATTATTCCTAATCTGGTGGTGAAATTATCTTCAGACCCGCCCTATTGTACTGCTTTTAAGACCCTTTTTTTCAACATTAGCTCAACCGGCGCGGGGTAATTCAATTACACTGGAACCTTTACCGCATTTGACAAAATTGACAGGAGAAAGGATGCCCGGCTCGTCTCGTAAGGTACCGGCATGGTTGCCGATACTGGTTATTTTAATCGCCATGATTTCCATTCAGAGCGGCGCCTCGTTGGCCAAATCACTCTTCCCGCTGGTCGGCGCCCCAGGCGTTACCGCCCTGCGCCTGGCGCTCGGTACCTTAATCCTGGTGGTCATCTTCAAACCCTGGCGCCTGCGCTTTGCCCCGGAGCAGCGTCTGCCGCTGCTGCTGTATGGCCTGTCGCTTGGCGCGATGAACTACCTGTTCTATTTATCGATTCAACGCATTCCGCTCGGCGTCGCCGTCGCGCTGGAGTTTACCGGGCCGCTGGCGGTAGCGCTATTTGGATCCCGCCGCCCCCTCGACTTCGTCTGGGTGGCGCTGGCGGTGCTCGGGCTATGGTTCCTGCTGCCGCTGGGGCAAAGCGTGGCGCAGATCGATCCCGTTGGCGCGCTGCTGGCGCTCGGCGCGGGCGCCTGCTGGGCGGTTTACATTCTGACCGGCCAGCGCGCCGGGGAAGAGCACGGCCCGGCAACGGTTGCCATGGGGTCGCTGATCGCTGCGGTGGTCTTTGTGCCGATGGGGATGATTCAGGCCAGCGATACGCTATTTCAGTGGGGGCTGCTGCTGCCGGGGCTCGGGATCGCCATTTTATCTACCGCGCTGCCCTACTCTCTGGAGATGGTGGCCCTGACCCGTATGCCGAGCAAGACGTTCGGCACCCTGATGAGCATGGAGCCAGCTCTCGCCGCGCTTTCCGGGATGGTGTTTCTTGGCGAAACGCTAACCGCGACCCAAACGCTGGCGCTGGGGGCGATTATCCTGGCGTCAATGGGCTCTACGCTGACAATGCGTCGGGAAACCAAAATCCAGAAGGTCGACATCAGCTAACTAAAAAAGGGCTGATTGGCGGAAAAACCAATCAACCCCCTTTGATTTATAAAGCATTTCACCCGACTAACAGCCCTGCACTATCAGACCGATAGAGACTACCGCCGCTGCAAAGCTCAGATCCGTTGCTATACTTAATTCCGCAAGTTATTGGGATGAGACGCTCCGAATAATTCGAATTTGAAGTATGACGAGTACATATATCAAGAGGATATGACACTATGAGTACCGCAAAACTGGTTAAAACTAAAGCAACGAATCTGCTCTATACCCGTAACGACGTCGCTGATAGCGCTAAGAAGGCGACCGTTGAGCTGCTGAATCGCCAGGTGATCCAGTTCATTGACCTGTCTTTGATTACCAAACAGGCTCACTGGAATATGCGCGGTGCAAACTTTATTGCCGTTCATGAGATGCTGGACGGCTTCCGCACTGCGCTCGTCGACCACCTTGATACGATGGCAGAACGTGCCGTACAGCTTGGTGGCGTAGCGCTGGGTACCACTCAGGTCATCAACAGCAAAAGCCCGCTGAAAAGCTACCCGCTGGATATCCATAGCGTCCAGGACCATCTGAAAGAGCTGGCCGACCGCTATGCCATCGTCGCCAACGATGTGCGTAAAGCCATCGATGAAGCCAAAGATGAAGACACCGCTGATATCTTCACCGCCGCTTCCCGCGACCTGGATAAATTCCTGTGGTTCATCGAAGCCAATATCGAGTAACGCTAACTGCCGTCAGCCACGCTGGCGGCTTTTTTTATTTACTTCCTTCCCCCCCCCGCCACGCACCACCTCAGTGCATGAGAATGTTCAAAATACGTGCAAAAGTAAATCAATTGTAATAATCACCTCACACAATCGTTACGCCGAGATTGTTTTAACATCAGGGTTTGCGCTAAAAATGCTCGTGTTATGCGATGCTCTTATGATGCACCAAAATAACGCCCCATAATGGTGCATTTAACGTTGTCCGTTATCAACATTGTGCAACAGGATTCATCCTGATTGTTATAAAACAACAGGTTGTAAAACTGGCATGATATTTTCATAAGGCAACTTGTTCTCGCAGGGGATCGTCCCGTGGATAAAAAAGGAAATGCTATGAAGTCTGTATTTAAAGTTTCACTGGCTGCACTGACCCTGGCTTTTGCGGTTTCTTCTCACGCCGCTGATAAAAAACTGGTTGTCGCGACCGATACGGCGTTTGTTCCGTTCGAATTTAAGCAGGGCGATAAGTATGTTGGTTTCGACGTTGACCTGTGGGCAGCGATTGCAAAAGAGCTGAAGCTCGATTACACCCTGAAGCCAATGGACTTCAGCGGCATTATTCCGGCGCTGCAAACCAAAAACATCGACCTTGCGCTGGCGGGGATCACCATCACCGACGAGCGTAAAAAAGCCATCGACTTCTCAGACGGCTACTACAAAAGCGGCCTGCTGGTCATGGTCAACGCCAATAACAACGATATTAAGGATGTCAAAGATCTGAACGGTAAAGTGGTTGCCGTGAAAGGCGGCACCGGTTCCGTTGATTACGCAAAAGCGAATATCAAAACCAAAGATCTGCGCCAGTTCCCGAACATCGATAACGCCTATATGGAACTGGGCACCGGTCGTGCCGATGCGGTTCTGCACGATACGCCAAACATCCTTTACTTCATCAAAACGGCGGGCAACGGCAAGTTCAAAGCGGTAGGCGACTCGCTGGAAGCGCAAAACTACGGTATCGCCTTCCCGAAAGGCAGCGACGAGCTGCGCGAAAAAGTGAACGGCGCGCTGAAAACGCTGCGTGAGAACGGCACCTACAACGAAATTTATAAAAAATGGTTCGGTACTGAACCCAAATAATAATTAGCGATGCTCTCTTCCAGGCCTGCGGTGGTCTGGTAGACCTGGAGCGCTCCGGGCTACCCCCTCAGCAGGCCTGAATAGTTTTCTCAGAGGGTTTTCCTCTGTTTTCGAGACGGTAACAGGAACACATTATGCAGTTTGACTGGAGTGCCATCTGGCCCGCCATTCCTATTTTGCTGGAAGGCGCCAAAATGACGCTGTGGATTTCGGTCCTCGGCCTGGTCGGCGGTCTGATAATCGGTCTGGTGGCCGGTTTCGCCCGCTGTTTCGGCGGCTGGATTGCCAACCACATCGCGCTGGTCTTTATCGAAATCATCCGCGGCACCCCGATTGTGGTGCAGGTGATGTTCATCTACTTCGCTCTACCCATGGCGTTTAGCGATTTACGTATCGACCCGTTCTCCGCGGCGGTGGTCACCATTATGATCAACTCCGGCGCCTATATTGCGGAAATCACCCGCGGCGCGGTGCTGTCGATCCATAAAGGCTTTCGCGAAGCCGGCCTCGCGCTGGGCCTCTCTCGTCGGGAAACCATTCGCTACGTGATCCTGCCGCTGGCGCTGCGCCGTATGCTGCCACCGCTGGGCAACCAGTGGATTATCAGCATCAAAGATACTTCGCTGTTTATCGTCATCGGCGTGGCCGAACTGACCCGCCAGGGCCAGGAAATTATTGCCGGTAACTTCCGCGCGCTGGAAATCTGGAGCGCCGTTGCGGTTATCTATCTGATCATCACCCTGGTGCTGAGCTTTGTTCTGCGTCGTCTTGAAAGAAGGATGAAAATCCTGTGATTGAATTTAAAAACGTTTCCAAGCACTTTGGCCCAACCAAGGTGCTGCATGATATCGATCTGAAGATCAACCAGGGCGAAGTCGTGGTGATTATCGGGCCGTCCGGTTCCGGTAAATCGACCCTGCTGCGCTGTATTAATAAACTTGAAGAGATTACCAGCGGCGATCTGATCGTCGACGGCCTGAAGGTTAATGACCCGAAGGTTGACGAGCGCCTGATTCGCCAGGAAGCCGGGATGGTGTTCCAGCAGTTTTATCTGTTCCCGCACCTGACGGCGCTGGAAAACGTGATGTTTGGCCCGCTGCGCGTGCGCGGCGCCAATAAAGCGGCGGCGGAAAAACTGGCGAAAGACCTGCTGGAGAAAGTCGGCCTCGCGGAACGCGCGCACCACTATCCTTCTGAGCTTTCAGGCGGGCAGCAGCAGCGCGTGGCCATTGCCCGGGCGCTGGCGGTGAAACCGAAAATGATGCTGTTTGATGAGCCCACTTCCGCGCTTGACCCCGAACTGCGTCATGAAGTGCTGAAGGTGATGCAGGATCTGGCCGAAGAAGGCATGACCATGGTTATCGTTACCCATGAAATCGGCTTCGCCGAGAAAGTGGCTTCGCGCCTGATCTTTATCGATAAAGGGCGCATTGCGGAAGATGGCGATCCGCAGGTACTGGTGAATAACCCGCCCAGCCCGCGCCTGCGCGAGTTTTTGCAGCACGTAGCCTGATGCCCCCCGGCTCTCCCTTCGCGGGAGAGCCGCTTTCCAGAATCATCCCAACCCCACTCTCCGAATCGCGTCTTCTATACTTATTGGTTTGAGATGCAATGGAGGTGCCTGTGCCGCGGATTTTGTTACTGCTTGCCCTATTCTTCACCGCTCCGCTCTGGGCCGCGACGCTGCCCGGCGTTCCGGCAGCCACAACGGATCAGTCCAGCAGTAGCGAACCCGATGTGGCGCAGAAGAAAGCGGCCTACGGCGCGCTGGCCGACGTGCTTGAAAACGCCGATGCTCGTCAGGAGCTTATCGATCAGCTGCGGAAAGCCGCCGCCACGCCGCCGCCGGACAGTACGCCGACGCTGACGCCGCCGGAAATAAAAGATGAGACCACGGTGCTGGAGAACGTCACCCACATCAGCCGCGAATACGGCGAACAGCTCTCTTCGCGCTTCTCCCAGCTGTGGCGCAACATCACCGGTTCTCCGCACAAAGCGTTTAATTCACAAACCTTCACCAGCGCCGCCTGGCATTTCCTGCTGCTGGCAGGTCTGGTGTTTGCGTTCTGGTGGCTGGTACGCCTGGCGGCCCTGCCGCTGTATCGCAAGATGGGTCACTGGGGACGGCATAAAAACCGCGACCGCAGCAACTGGCTTCAGCTACCTGCAACGATCGCCGGCGCGTTTATTTTCGACCTGCTTCTGCTGGCGCTCACCCTCTTCGTGGGCCAGCTTTTAAGCGACCGCCTGAACGGTAATAATCCCACCATCGCCTTCCAGCAAAGCCTGTTTCTCAACGCCTTCGCGCTGATTGAATTTTTCAAGGCCATTCTGCGGCTTATTTTCTGCCCCCGCATCCCGGAGCTACGCCCGTTCAACCTCAGCGATGACGCGGCGAAATACTGGAACCTGCGCCTGAGCGCGCTGAGCAGCCTGATTGGCTACGGGCTCATCGTCGCGGTGCCGATTATCTCCAACCAGGTCAACGTCCAGTTTGGCGCGTTGGCCAACGTGGTGATTATGCTGTGCATTACGCTCTGGGCGCTGTATCTGATATTTCACAATAAGAAATTGATTACCCAAGGACTCATCCATCTCGCCGACCGCTCGCTGGCCTTCTTTAGCCTGTTTATCCGCGCCTTTGCGCTGATCTGGCACTGGCTGGCCTGCGCTTACTTTATCGTGCTGTTTTTCTTCTCGCTGTTCGACCCCGGCAACAGCCTGAAATTTATGATGGGCGCGACGCTGCGCAGCCTGGCCATCATCGGTGCCGCCGCGCTGGTCTCCGGTATTCTGTCGCGCTGGATTGCGAAAACCATCACCCTGTCGCCGGAAACCCAGCGCAACTATCCTGAACTGCAAAAACGGCTTAACGGCTGGATCTCCGCCTCGCTGAAAGCGGCGCGGATATTAACGGTTTGCGTGGCGATTATGCTGCTGCTCAGCGCGTGGGGCCTGTTCGATTTTTGGCAGTGGATGCATAACGGCAGCGGGCAAAAAGCGGTGGATGTGCTGATCCGCATCGCGCTGATCCTGTTCTTCTCGGCGATTGGCTGGACGCTGCTCGCCAGCCTGATTGAAAACCGTCTGGCATCGGATATTCACGGCCGCCCGCTGCCCAGCGCCCGCGCCCGAACGCTGCTGACGCTGTTTCGCAACGCGCTGGCGGTGGTCATTAGCACCATTACTATCATGATCCTGCTTTCGGAAGTGGGTGTGAATATCGCCCCGCTGCTGGCCGGCGCCGGCGCGCTGGGCCTCGCGATTTCGTTCGGCGCGCAAACCCTGGTTAAAGATATTATTACCGGGATTTTCATCCAGTTTGAGAACGGCATGAATACCGGCGATCTGGTGACCATCGGGCCGTTAACCGGGACGGTAGAACGTATGTCGATTCGTTCCGTCGGCGTACGCCAGGATACCGGCGCCTATCATATTATTCCGTGGTCTTCGATAACCACCTTCGCCAACTTCGTGCGCGGGATCGGCTCGGTGGTGGCCAACTATGATGTTGACCGGCAAGAAGATCTGGATAAGGCCAACCAGGCGCTGAAAGACGCGGTCGCGGAAGTGATGGCGCAGGAAGAGATTCGCGGGCTGATCATTGGCGAGCCCTCCTTCGCCGGGCTGGTGGGCTTAAGCAACACCGCCTTCACCCTGCGCGTCACCTTTACTACTCTGCCGCTGAAGCAGTGGACGGTCCGCTTCGCCCTTGATACTCAGGTAAAACGACACTTTGACCTCGCGGGCGTGCGGGCGCCGGTACAAACTTACCAGGTTCTGCCGATGCCAGCGCCGGCGGGACCGCCGGCTCCCGCCGAGCCGACGTTATAAAGCGCGGCGACGTTTGGCTTCGTCCATAAAGGTCCATGCGATAAAGCGGCTTTGCTTATTCCCCTGGGCCATCTCTTTTTTCACCACTTTCACCGCGCCGACGTCGGTCAGCGCGCGGTAGAGCGGCGGCAGGTTGTCGCCGCGAGACACCAGCGAGGTAAACCACTTCACCTGACGGCCAAACTGCTGGCTCTCCTGAATCATCTGCGTAATAAACGCGACCTCGCCCCCTTCGCACCACAGCTCCTGCTGCTGGCCGCCAAAGTTCAGCACGCTCTCTTCGCCCAGCCCCAGGTTGCGACGCTTACGCTCACCGCCCGCCTGCGCGCTGGCGGCGGAATCATGGAACGGCGGGTTGCACAGGGTTGCGTCGTAGGTCTCATTTTTATGAATAATGCCGGTCAGAATCGCTTTGGCGTCTTTTTGACGACGCAGGCGGATCTGGCGAGTAAGGCCGGGATTGCCGTTGACGATAGCCTGGGCGCTGGCGAAGGCGTCGGCGTTCACTTCGCTGCCGGTGAAACGCCAGCCGTACTCATGCACGCCGATCAGCGGATAGATGCAGTTTGCGCCAACGCCAATATCGAGAATGCTGGCGTTGGCCGGGATGATCCCGCTATCCAGCGCCAGCAGATCGGCGAGATGATGGAGGTAGTCCGCCCTGCCCGGCACCGGCGGGCAGAGAAAGCCGTCGGGTATATCCCAGTGTTTCACCGCGTAGAAGTGCGCCAGCAGCGCTTTATTCAGCGCCTTCACCGCCAGCGGGTTAGCGAAGTCGATGGTCTGCTCACCCACCGGGTTAAGGGTGATAAAGCCCTGTAGCTCAGGGTGGGCCTGGCACAGCGCGGGCAGGTCGTAGCGTTGTTGGTGACGGTTACGCGGGTGTAACCCCGGTTTCTGGGCTTTCATGGCAATCTCCTTTGAACAGCCGCGTAAGATACCCGTTGACGGCGGCGCGGTAAATAAGTGAGTCTGGATATCTCTTTTTTTGTCACGGGTATCGTATGTACTTCTACCAACCTTCGCACGGACACGGGCTGCCTCACGACCCGCTGAACGCTATTATCGGGCCGCGGCCCATCGGCTGGATAGCTTCCGTTGATAACAGCGGCCAGCGTAACCTCGCCCCCTACAGTTTTTTCAACTGCTTTAACTATCGGCCACCCATTATTGGTTTTGCCAGCAGCGGTTGGAAAGATAGCGTGCAGAATATCGCTGAGACGAAAGAGTTCGTCTGGAACCTGGCCACCCGCCCTCTGGCGGTCGCGATGAACGAAACCTCGGCCACCCTTCCCCATAACGAAGATGAATTCATCCGCGCCGGGCTGACTGCCGCTCCCAGCCGCATCGTCAGCGCGCCGCGGGTCGCCGAAAGCCCGGTAAACTTCGAGTGTCGCCTCTCACAATGCATCCAGTTAACCACCGCCGAAGGGCAAGCGGTTGACACCTGGCTGGTGCTGGGCGAAGTGGTCGCGGTGCATATCGATGAATCGCTGCTGGATGAGGGAATTTACCAGACCGCCAAGGCCCAACCAATCCTGCGCGCCGGAGGGCCAAGCGCCTATTACGGCATTGATGAAAGCCTGCGTTTTGATCTTATTCGTCCGGACGCCCGCTAAGCGTACTTCCCGGCCGGCAATATCTCCGTTGCCCAGGCCGGGCTGCTGATTTCCGTATCCCCGCCTTAAGCTCCCCCTCCCCGTGCGCTTTATGTAGAAAAATTGCGGTCAATGTAAATAAATGTATTTATTTTTTTATAAATGAGTGATAAAAATTCGTTCGTTTTTGATAATGATTATCACAATCATTATCAAACTCATTACTTTGTATAGAAATCACCTGCAGTGGTCGGGGCGAAGCAACGCTTCGTCTGCGGTCGTTATGGCCTAATTAAAACGATAAGTCACTTATTGAAATGGAAAAAAATAACAATTTGCCGTTCAGCAGTTTTAACTCGCTCACGCTCTTCACTGGCTTATGCCTGAGTCTTTCTCCGTCCGGCCAGCTACTTGCAGCGGATAGCACTGAAAATACTAGCGGCGAAACGCTGGTGGTCGAAGCGCAGACGCCATCGCTTTACGCGCCGACCCGCTCCGCCGATCCAAAATTTTCACGGCCGATCGCCGACACCACGCGAACGGTTACCGTGGTTTCTGAGCAGGTGATGAAGGATCAGGGGGTCACTAACCTTACCGACGCGCTGAAAAACGTCCCCGGCGTCGGCGCTTTCTTTGCTGGCGAAAACGGCAACTCGACCACCGGCGACGCCATTTACATGCGCGGTGCGGACACCTCCAACAGCATTTACGTCGACGGTATCCGCGATATTGGCAGCGTCAGCCGCGATACGTTTAATACCGAACAGGTCGAAGTCATCAAGGGGCCGTCAGGCTCCGACTATGGGCGCAGTGCGCCGACCGGCTCGATCAATATGATCAGCAAACAGCCGCGCCTCGATTCCGGTATCGACGCCTCCGCCAGCGCTGGCAGCGCCTGGTTCCGACGCGGCACGCTGGATATTAACCAGGCCATTGGCGAAACCAGCGCGGTGCGTCTGAATCTGATGGGCGAGAAAACCCACGACGCGGGCCGGGACAAGGTGAAAAACGAGCGTTACGGCGTCGCACCATCGGCGGCATTTGGTCTCGGCACCGAGAACCGTCTGTACCTTAACTATCTGCACGTGACCCAGCACAACACCCCCGACGGCGGCATTCCTACCATCGGGCTGCCGGGCTATTCCGCTCCCAACGCCGCCACCTCAGCGCTGAATCACTCCGGCAAGGTCGCCACCAGCAACTTCTACGGCACCGATTCCGACTACGATGATTCCACGACTGATACCGTGACGATGCGTTTCGAGCACGACCTGAGCGACACGACGACGATCCGCAACACTACCCGCTGGTCTCGCGTGAAGCAGGATTATCTGATGACCGCGGTGATGGGCGGAGCGTCAAACATTACCCAGCCAAACCCTGACGATGTGGGCACCTGGACCTGGTCGCGCCTGGCGAATACCAAAGACATCAGCAACAAGATCCTGACCAACCAGACTAACCTGACGTCGACGTTCTACACCGGCGCTATCGGTCATGACGTCAGCACCGGCGTGGAATTCACCCGTGAAACCCAGACCAACTACGGGGTCTATCCGCTCACGCCTCCGGCGGTGAATATTTACCATCCGAACAGCGACATCTCCATCGGCGGCCTGAACCGCAGCGGCGCCAACGCTAACGGGCAGACGGATACCTTCGGCGTCTATGCTTTCGATACCCTGCAAATTTCCCAGGACTTCGAACTTAACGGCGGGATCCGTCTGGACAATTACCAGACCAAATATGATAGCGCCAGCCTGTGCGGCGGTACCGGACGCGGCGCCATTGCCTGCCCGACGGGGGTCGCGAAAAATACCCCGCTCACCACCGTCGATACCTCAACCAGCGGTAACCTGGTGAACTGGAAGGCCGGCGCGCTGTACCACCTGACCGATAACGGCAATCTCTACGTCAACTACGCCGTTTCCCAGCAGCCGCCGGGAGGCAGCAACTTTACCCTCGCGCAAAGCGGCACCGGCAACAGCGCCAACCGAACCGACTTTAAACCGCAGAAGGCCAAAACCAGCGAGCTCGGCACCAAGTGGGAGCTGATGGATAAACGCCTGCTGCTGACCGCCGCCCTCTTCCGCACCGATATTGAAAACGAAGTCGAGCAGAACGACGACGGCAGCTATTCGCAGTATGGTAAGAAACGCGTTGAAGGCTATGAGATTTCACTGGCCGGTAACATCACTCCTGACTGGCAGGTTATCGGCGGCTATACCCAACAGCATGCCAGCGTTCGTGAAGGCGCGAACACCGCCCAGGATGGCACCAGCGCGCTGCCGTATACGCCAGAGCACGCGTTTACCCTCTGGAGCCAGTACCAGGCCACCGATGCGATCGCCGTCGGCGCCGGCGCGCGATACGTCGGCAGCATGCATCGCGGCAGCGACGGCGCGGTCGGCACGCCTTCTTATACCGAAGGCTACTGGGTGGCCGATGCTAAAGTCGGTTACCGCATTAACCGCAATCTCGACCTGCAGCTGAACGTCTACAACCTGTTTGATACCGACTACGTCGCCTCGATTAACAAGAGCGGCTACCGTTATCACCCGGGCGAGCCGCGGACCTTCCTGCTTACCGCCAATATCCATTTCTGATCCACGGCGGGGCGGCAACGCCCCGTTTTCTCAGGAGATAAAACGATGATGTACCATATTCCCGCCGTTCTCACCCCTCAGGAAGTGGACGATTTTACCGCTCAGCTTCAGCAGGCGGAATGGGTTGACGGGCGCGTGACGACCGGCGACCAGGGCGCTCAGGTCAAACATAACCAGCAGGTGGACACCCGCAGCAACCTCTACGCCGAGCTTCAGGGCAACGTGCTGGCGGCGCTGAACCGCAGTTCGCTTTTTTTTGCCGCCGCGCTGCCGAAGGCGATTTCCAGCCCGCTGTTCAACCGCTACCAGCAGAGCGAAACTTACGGTTTCCACGTCGACGGCGCGGTGCGCAGCCAGGCGCAGGGCGGCTGGATGCGCACCGATCTTTCCGCCACCCTGTTTTTAAGCGCTCCGGAAAGTTACGCAGGCGGTGAGCTGGTCGTCAACGACACCTACGGGCAGCACGCGGTTAAGCTCCCGGCCGGGGACCTGGTGCTCTACCCTTCGAGCAGCCTGCACTGCGTCACCCCGGTGACCTCAGGCGTCCGCGTCGCCTCGTTCTTATGGATTCAGTCAATGATCCGTGACGATAAACGCCGCAGTATGCTGTTTGAACTGGATGGCAATATTCAGAAATTAAAAAGCCGCCACGGCGAAAGCGACGAAGTGCTGTCTCTGCTTAATCTGTACCATAACCTGCTGCGCGAATGGTCAGAGATCTGAGCCTTGTCTGGTCATTTTTTACCCCCATATTCTCTATACTAAAGAGAGAAGAGATAGCGAGGTGAACTATGGCATCAGGTTGGGCAAATGATGACGCGGTGCAGGAACAGATCGACAGCACCATCAACGACGCGATAGCCCGGGCGCGAAATGAGCTGTCATCGGGCGAAAGCAACAAATTTTGTGAAGAATGCGGAGAGCCGATTCCTGAGGCGCGCCGACGGGCGGTTGCGGGAGTCAAATACTGCGTTAAATGCCAACAGGAGAAAGATTTACATAACAATACATTTTCGGGATATAATCGCAGAGGTTCCAAAGATAGCCAGCTTCGCTGACCGATATTTACCGTTCATTACCGCATATCGCATTAACTTTTCGCGCACGATTTTTGGCAAACGGGTTCCTTCCACCAATTTTTTTGACAGGTAAAGCCCGATTCCGCTAGATTCCGTATTTGTGCGGCTGGTATTTTCGGTATAAAAACGCTGGAAGACTTTTTCAACAGAGGTTTGCGCTCCTGCTTTGATAGGATTGGCCACTGTTAATCGAATGAATGGATCCTCTTTTGAAAATGTCACCTTTGCTTGTCCATCTGCATAACGCAATAAATTCTGTATGATATTTTGCATCACTCGCAACAACATGAGCGGATCTGCTAATACAGTTGTATTTATCGAGTGTTCAGCGAACGCTACCTCGATATTTTTCTCAGAAAACTGTTCATAAAAAGAGAAAAAAGCTTCTTCCACCTCTTTAGAAAAAGAAAGCGTATGGAGATCCATTTCTTTTTGCTTCGTCTCTATTCGAGCAAGATCATAAAACTGATCCGTCATACTGAGTAATCTTGCAACAGATTGTTTGATGATCGTTAAATACTTCTCCCGTTTCTCCGTATCCTCTACCTGTTCTAGTAATTGTACATAACCGTTAATAGCAGTCAAAGGAGTTCTGAGATCATGAGAAAGGCCGACGATCGATAGTCGGATGTTTTCTTCCATTTCTTGAAATACTTGTCCTTTTTGTTCATTTTCATCCACCCATGTATTCAGTGCATCTACTAGGTCCATTAGATTCTTTTCTCGAAACTCGACTGAAAGACGACCACCATATTCTTGTCGTTCAGAAAGAGTGGCGATTTTCTTAGTCAATCGCTTGATTTCCCTTTGCAGGAAGAAAATAAAACTTCCCATAAAGATAACAACGAGAAGCAACAGCCACCTAATCAAATCTAAACCCCACTCCCCACACCGTATGAATATACACCGCATGTGCCTTTGCTAGTTTCCCTCGAAGATTGGAAATATGCATATTCACTGTTTTCTCACTATCAAAATATGGTTCTTGCCAAACTGTTTCATAAAGATTTGCTCGCGAAAATACTTTTTTCGGATGTTCTAAAAAAAGCTTCAGCAAATCGAATTCTCTTCCTGTCAAATGGACAGCCACACCATTCACATTTACATCCCTTGACTCTTTGTCCAGTAAGATTTCCTTATAATAGATGCGTTGTGACAGATCTTTTACTTGGACAGAAGTCTGATGACGAAGTTGGATGCCGATTCGTAACAACAGTTCTTCGATATCAAATGGTTTCGTCACATAGTCATCCGCTCCTGCTGCCAACAAGGAAACTTTATCTCTTTGATCGCTTTTTGCTGAAAGAACGATGATCGGAACATTCGATGTCTGTCGGATTTCTGCTAACAATGCTTCTCCTGAAAGCCCTGGAAGCATGAGATCTAGAAGGATCAAATCGACAGGATATGTGCTTAACAATAATTTTCCTTCCGTACCTGAATAAGCATCGAGAAGTTTGTATCTCTGTTCAAGAACCTCCTCCAGTAAGGAATGAACAGCTTCATCGTCTTCGATAATCAAAATAGTTTCCAGCAGGACCACCTACTTAATGTCAGATTTTTGGAAAATAAACATTCCTAGAGCTGATGATACCACGATTGTTACTAGATTGACCAGAATCATTTTCGGTGCTTGCGAATAAGTTGCTTGTTGCGCAAAGTCCGTATACATGAGCCACGTTTCCGTAAACCACTCCGTTAGAAATTCCAAGCCTTTGATTTTTGCGAAAACACCGGGAACGAAGGCCGTTCCCATGATATAAAGAAAAGAAAGAAGCAAACTGACACTGGTACTTCTAGTGATGAATGTCAAAGCCACTGGAACAGATAATGTCCCTAATGTCAGCAGAAGCAAGACAGGAAATACTTGCAGAACATAATTTCCATAGTTTTTGATTCCCTCGATTTCACCAAATCCGAAAGCAAGTGTGTAAGCAAGCATGGCTAGACCCGTGATCAAAACCACGCCAAGTGTTGTGATCAAAAGCGTAACGAGAAGTTTCGACACATAATAAGTCATTCGATTCCGTCCTAAAGATAACGTATTGCGAATCGTACCGTTTTGAAATTCTTCCCCAATATAAAAGCACGCAAATGCTGCAAAAGCCAGAAGAATCCATGCAGCCATTTTTTCCACCATTAAAATCCCTGTTGCACCGTTGATGACTGTATCCGTTGCTTGATTTAATTCATTGCCGTATTTTGTATGCATATACCATTCGTTCCAAGAATAAAAAAGCGGAAGTACGACCATCAGTCCTAGTGAAACCCACATTTTACGGCTCTTCCATACTTTTATTTTTTCAGCAGTTAATAGATTAAACATGTGTCTTGCCTCCAGTTAATTGTAGGAAATAATCTTCCAGTTTTTGCCCAACTAGGTGGATGCCATCCACAGGAACTTTTGCCTCTACCAATGCTTGATTGATGGCTGCTACTTGGTCAATTCCTTCAAAAAGCTGGATAACACGGCTAGATTGGACAAAATAATCCCTATAACCAAGAGAGTCGAGAACCGTTACTGCTTGTTCCGTCGCCGAAGTGTCAATTTTTATAAATTGACGAGATTCTTGTGCCAATTCTTCTTTCGATAATTCTTTGATCAAGTGTCCTTCATGCAAAATACCATAGTGGGTGGCGATCTGTGACAATTCATCTAGCAAGTGGCTAGAAAGCAAGACGGTGATTCCCCGTTCTTTTACCAAACGTTGGATGATTTCTCGCATTTCTGCCATCCCCGCTGGATCCATCCCATTCGTCGGTTCATCCAAAATCAAAAATTCCGGATTCGTGATCAGTGCATTTGCAATAGCTAAACGCTGGCGCATACCTAAAGAGAAATTCTTTGCTTTCTTTTTCCCTGTATTTTCCAACCGCATCATTTTCAGCAGGTCTTCGATTTCTCTATCCGACACACCGCCGTTCGCTGCTTGGATACGTAGGTTATCTCTTGCAGTTAATTCTGGATAAAGAGCAGGGGTTTCAATCGATTGACCCATACGTCGTCTTGCTGCTTGCAAATCCGTCGTTCCAAATAATTCGATCGAACCTTCATCAATCGAGATCAAACCCATAATAGTTCTCATAAAGGTAGACTTCCCCGCTCCATTTTCCCCAATCAATCCATAGATCATTCCACGTTTGATTTCGATCGATACTTTATCTAATGCTTTGGCAGCACCGTATTTTTTGGTTATACCAGTTGCTTTCAAGACCGTTTCATTTCCAAAATCCATACTTATCCTTCTTTCTTATTGATAAGTGAAGTATAGTTGACGGGTATAAAGAAAGCAGCCAGAAATGTATAAAGAAAGTGTAAATTTTCCAATTGAATGTCAAAAAAACAATCTGACAATACGTGTCTTTCCTATTATCAGACAGTTTGTTATACGCTTGTATCAGTTTCCTGATTCTTTCTTTTCGACCAAAGTCGTTTCTCTGTATTCCTCTTCACTGAAAATTTTTGCTTCTTTCAGATCAAGCTTGAGTAATTTTACCAGACCAGTTATAAGGATAACTATAGCAAGACTCCCTCCCAGAAAAATCAGACTGTCTCGCAGACGTGGTTGCGTTGTCTGCCAATCAAAGAGCGCACCAAACAGTGCTAATCCAAGTGGACTGGCCACCATGGTAATCGTTGTTATCGTTGACATCAGACGTCCTTGTATATGCGTTGGAACTTCTCGCTGAAGCCAGACCATAGTTGGGATATTCATCAGATTGTTCACGATAGCAATCGCAAAAAGAAGCAAGCCATCAATGATAACTGCAAGAATCTCTCCGTGGACCAAAAGAACCATTAAACTAATGCCTACATAACCAACTGCATAGCCATAAGAAAGCTTACGAGATCGTTCAAGAGGAGCCGATGGATCTTTTATTTTTCCTGCTAACCAGGCACTTACTAACATCCCGACAAAAAAGAATGTTTCAGTCAATCCATAAAGAACATTAGATACCTTCAAAGTACGAAGCATGATGATGGGCAGCCCTACATTGATGATGGCACTGAAAAAATTCATCAGTAAAGCAAAAACCAACGAATAGATAAGATATTTTTGATGTTTGATGTAACGCAACCCTTCAAGAAAAGAACCTTTATCTGATTCGGTAGCTCTCTTCAGTTGGTCTTCTTGTGAATGAACAAGGCGAAAATCCATTGTCAATGTAATGAATAACGTCATGATCTCAGTCAGTATCTCGATAAAAACAAAAAGCCAGAATGGAAGAAGTGTATAAAGTACCGCACCTAAAACTCCTGTTAGTAGACTCGAGATACTCGTAGCCATGCTCAAATAACTGGCAAGTTTCATCAAGTCATCCGACAATACTAGATCGGGTTTTGACGCCTGTTGTGCAGTATAAGTAAATTGGTCGGTGGCTTTCAATACAATAATCAGCAAGATTGATTGCAAAAGAATTCCTTTTTGCGGATGAGCAGACAGCCCCCAATATAAACCGTATATGGCTAAAATAACTAACGTTACAAGCTGGCTGATGATGATCACTTTTTTACGATCGTATCGATCCACGATGGGTCCAACGATGGGTGTTAGAAAAATGGCAAGTATTGGCTGAATGACAGATGCTAAAACAAATGAAATAGCTAACCCGGTTTTTTCAAGTAGCATCAGACTAAGTCCAAATGTAAAGATAGAAGAACCAAATGTCCCGATAAGAGAAGAAATTGCTGCTTTCATAACTTGTTTCTTTGATTGCTGTTCAAGAGTGAGTGTATTCATGCTCCATGCTCCCTTCGTTTTTTTCATCCTATCAGCAGATCAATTTTTTATGCTATTATGTTCACTATAATGAACACAAAAGAGGGAAGTATATGGAGAAATATGGATTGACAGCGCGTCATATCAGGATAGACAAAGGGTTGCTGATGAAGGAAGTGTATGGAGGAATCGTTGGACGGACCTTTGCTTATCGTTTTGAACGGGGGGAAGTAAATCTAGCTTTAGAGGCTTTTTTATCCGTTCTCGATAATTTAGAATTAGAAAACCCCGACGAATTTTTCTTTTTACATTATGGAGAAAAATATCGCGGACAGAAAAGTTTCTTAAAAGAAATAGCAGAAGAAACCCAACGATTCCAACATGTGGAAAAAGAACCTAAGTTTTATTTGAAGTACAAAGATAGTAAGAAAAAAGAAGAACGTTTTTATGCGTACCTCATCCACTTACTCGCTACTATTGATCGAATCGATGCACAGACAAGCGAAGTCAATACCGAAGAAATGAAGTTCATGGAAGATTATTTGATGCAGATGGAGACGTGGACGCTAAAGGAAATGAATAACGCAAGCATCATTTTGCCAATGTTGGCAGATGATATCCGCCCTTTATTCCTCTCACGCTTTAAAAAGAATTATCAGAACTACCGTGACTTTGAAGAAGACTGGTCTTTTAAATATGCCAATCATCTACTTAACTATGCCTTGATCCAGCTACTCTTTGATAGATATGAAGAAGCATTGTCTTTAGTTCCCGACCTCCAAACTTTAGTGAAAGAACATCCGAGTTTACAAGGACGCTTAGTCATCACATTGCGTCTTTCTCAACTTGAATTGATTGCTGCTGTTTTTCGAGAAGACGATGATTTCATTCGTTCAGAGACCCAACGAATCCAGACAATCTGTGATCTTTGCTTCCTAGATGAAGAAGTACGTATGGCCTACCCTCGAATCACCGCAGAACACGTCAAAAGAGCCAGAGTATATAAAACGCAAAAGGAAAAGAAAAGCACTCATCCTTAAAAACGGACCTATGAAAAATAAGAGGGGTTGTGACAAGACTTTTGTCACAACCCCTTCTTCCGAATAAACGGTGTTCTTCTGCCAACTCCTCGGTCACAAGTCACAATATTTATCAAACATGAGAAGCAATTTTCGTAAATTCCTTCTTATTTCTTGAAGCTGACCACTTCTGTCACAACCCCATGTTTGACTTTTCCAAAGACAGTCAAAAGAGTATTTTTACTTGTGAAACTAAAAAATCATTTACTTTCACATAATCTGTTCTGTTTTTTCTCGATTAAAAAAAATGTAGACAACAGCACAATACATTCGATTAGTATGTATAACGAAAAAATAAAGACATCCGTTATTCTAAATGAATGGACAGCTACATAGATAAAAAACAAAAGATATTGTAATCCAAACAGCAGAAAAATTCTTCTATAAGTTTTGAAAAAAGAAACACCATTTAATCGCCAAACAACAAATTTTTGCTGATAAAGGCGGAAATAGCTCAGTGTGGAATAGGTGATCAAAACAATAACCAATAAAATAGTAATCGATAAATCAGTTATCCTTTGTCTTATGTCCCACAAATAAATCAATTGCAATTCTGTTTTCCTTAACTGTTCCATTGGGATCAAAAAAGGAAAGTTGTCTTCCAATCCTGCTTCCTTCAATAACGGAAGATATCTATCATAGGTTTCTTGTGCAGTCCCAATCAATGGAATTTTTAATGGTTCAGCAAAACTATTTCCTGTCAGAATATTTCTATGAGAAATGGGTAGATTGTTCAAAGTGAATACATGGATGATATTCGGCTGATTGATGATGATTGCCTGTTCTTGGTCAAAGGCAAAGATTTCTTGTTCATCTTGGATGGTATAAAACAAAACATCCTCTTCTTTTTTTGTTCGTCTATCAGGATTCGTTTCATTCAAAAACCAAGAACGAAGTTGAACAAAATCGGGCATCATTCGTTCTGGGATTAATATGATTTCTCGATCCTCATTTTTATCAATTTGGATAGGCTGATTTGTTATGCTGATGAGCGGATACTTGTCTAAATAGTTTGTATTTACATAAATAGATTGATGGATCAAAGGATTCTCTTCTTCAAAATAAGCACTTGTATCAACCTCGATTGCTCCATCATCCAACAGTTGCGAAAGCAACTTTGTTTTATCTAATCCTCTCATATCTTGAGAAAGATCTGTCAAAGTCGCTTCATTGCCGCCAAGTCTTGGATAGAAAACGGCATGATTTTTTATTTCTTCAGGTACTGCTTCTGGTGTAAGGAATGTGCGAGCATATTCAGTTAACGGAACAAGTTGTACCACGCTAAAAAATAAAATCAACATTTTGACAGAATAGATAGTATAAAAGAATCCTTTACCAAAAGTTTGGCGATTTAGTTGCTTATTCAATGAAAGATTGCCTAGTAAATCAATCACAAAAAAAGAAATGATTAGACTAAAAATAAGCAAGAACAGTTGCACTAGCACAAACAAATGATTCACTGAATGTAGGACAAAGAAGAAAGCTACCAATAGATTCAAGAGAAAAAGAATCACTAATTCTTTTAATAATAATCTTTTTAAAATTTTTCTACTAGTTAAACCATTTAAACGATAGATCGCAATGTGTCTATTGTTCTCCAGTATCCATAAAATCAAGGAAAGGCTATAGAAAAGAGTAAATATCACAAAAGTAGATGCTTCTAATGTTCGAGATGGTGCAAATGTTTCTATGTCATTCTCATATTGAAAAGATGTGGGTTCGTACGCTGTCTCAAAGGAGAGATTGTATTCATCAGATAATTTTGATAGGAACCTATCTAGAGTTTTTTGATCTTTCGTTTCCACAAAAAAATCAGCTGGATTTAGCGCCTCAGCCATTTGTATCGGTAGTATAAAAAAATCTTCGTTTTTCAGTTGTTTATTTTCTAAATATTCCGCATCTGGATATTTCTCTAAGTCAGATGCAAAATAATTTTTTTCACTGATTATTTGAGTCTCTATGTAAAAATTGTTCAAAAGATGTGTTTCTGTTTGCTTGGAAAGAAAAAATGTATGTGTTTCACCTAAACGATCAAAAGAGATTTCTCCTGTTTCAGAAAAGGTATGGTCTCTCACACCATAGAATGAAACTTTTGCCATATAGTTTACATTCAATTTTTCTGAGACTGATTCAAGTATTTCTAGAACCCTAGTTTCTTGCTGAGGATCTACGATAAATTCTGGAAATCTGAACGGTGTAAAATACTCGGCCGTGTTTACCTTTTTCTGGAAATCTTCTTCCCTATTCACATTCCTAATGGCAACAGCTAATGCAAGACTTGAGAGTATAGACAACAGCAAAACGATTTTTTTCAATACTATATTAGTCATCGGCAAAACTCCTTGTTTTTAACGTAGTTAGTCAATTAAAAGTATAGATGGACACTAAACATTCAACAATCTATGTTTGTTAAGAGGTCATATTATTACAAATAGATATAGGTATATAGTCATGATATTACATAGAAAATATGGCTAACCTCATAGTATTTTAAATGTGGGAATAATCTATTTCCACAAAAAGAAAGAGGTGCTCTGCATTATGAGAAAAATTTTTTCTGTATCATTTGTTGCAATTACTCTCTTGCCCCTTGCTATGCCTGTATCAGTAAATGCTGATAAAGTTGGATTTCAAAATGATGCACTAACAATGCCAATAACAGAGTCATTTCCAAATAGCGGAAGCATTGTTTTTGATGAAAACGGAAGAGTTCTGGATGTTTCAAATGAAATTTTGTTAGAAAAAAGCAATAGCACAGATAATCCTTTATCTAGACGACAAACTCATTTCCCTTGGGGCTTTTGGACAATTTCAACAGATGGTTTTCCTTTTGTTGCTTGGGGAAACGTAAGACTAAACTCAACTATTCATCATCGTACACGTCGTTATCGAGTTTCAGCCGTGTTACTAAACTCAAATGGAACAGTGATTAAAGCTAATCATGTCACTGGTAATGCCGGACAAACTCGTACTGCACGCGTTACAGGTTCAAATAATTTAAGACATGCTCCTTCTTACTATATTTTTTAATAACCGGGTGCGCATCGAATCCCTGTGCCGCCTGACCGGGAAAACCGGCGTCGA